>Ga0335081_10000272_pt1 | contig 96365 bp, 89 predicted proteins | sample Lox_Sample_35_FD_206713 | JGI IMG/M metagenome (GOLD analysis project Ga0335081, IMG submission 206713) | Soil microbial communities from Loxahatchee National Wildlife Refuge, Florida, United States - Lox_Sample_3.5 | ecosystem: Environmental > Terrestrial > Soil > Wetlands | place: USA... | reverse complement strand
TCGTCCAGGCTCCGCGGCAGCAGGCTGGGTTGTTCCGTCGTATACGGCTTGAAAACCACACGTTGATTGTTCATGCCCCTATTGTATTAAACTTTTTCACTTTTGAGGAGGGTTCAAAATCAAAAGGGGCTGCCCACTTTTTGGACAGCCCCTTGCCGACCCCGCACTGAAGAACTCAGTGCATGCCTGCCCTCGGGAAACTATTTTTTATTCGCTAAATAATTATCAATCGCCAGTGCAGCTTTGCGCCCGGCGACCATGGCGGTCACGACGATATCCGGACCGGTCACACAATCGCCACCAGAGAAAACGCCCTCACGCGACGTCGCACCGGTGGCTGGATCTTTCACGGTAATCAAGCCCCAATCGTGTGTTTCAAGATCGGTGGTAGTCTTGCTGATGATCGGATCGGGCCAATAACCCAGCGCAAGAATTGCCGTATCACAAGCGACGCTGAAGTTGGAGTTCGGCACCGGCACAGGTCTGCGGCGGCCCTTGGCATCCGGTTCGCCAAGAACCATTTCGATGCATTCCACTGCCGCCAGATTCCCATCCTCGCCGGCAATGAACTTTACGGGCTGAGTTAAGAAGCGATAGTGCGCGCCCTCATCCTTTGCCATCTTGCGGTCTTTTCGCCCGCCGGGCATTTCCTTTTCCGTGCGGCGATAAAGACAGGTCACCTCGTCTGCGCCGAGACGCAGGGCAGTGCGCAAGCAGTCTGAAGCAGTATCGCCACCGCCGATCACCACCACGCGCTTGCCGATCTTCAATGGCTCCTTCATGTCATCGGGAAGCAGCTTCTTGGTTACGTTGCCGCGGATGAGAAAGTCTGTTGCTTGATAAACTCCTGGGAGACCGGTGCCCGGCGTGTTTTCCATCTGTGCATCAATCTCTGAGCCAACGCCGATAAAGACCGCCTCGAAGCCGGCATGGAATAGATCGTCAATCGTTTTGTCTTTTCCAATATGGGAGTTTGGGACAAACTGGACGCCAGCACGTTCAAATTCACCCCATTTCTCGAACCATATTTCCTTGGGGAGTTTGAAATTCGGGATACCGTACACGAGCAGCCCGCCGGGAGCGGGCTTGGACTCAAAGACGGTTACCTCGTACCCTTTCTGAACCAATACGTCGGCGCATGCCAAGCCGGCTGGTCCGGCACCAATCACGGCCACCTGTTTCCCGCGCGGCGGGCTGAGCGGGATGATATGGCCAACGGAACGCCGCTCGTAGTCCACCGTGAAAGCCTCTAATTCGCCCGTCAGCACGGGTTCCTGATACTTATTAAGCACGCACGAACCTTGGCATAATTGCTCATGCGGACAAACGCGTCCGCAGATTTCCGGCAAGGAACTGGACTGATGATATAGTTGTGCCGCCTCGACGAATTTACCCTGTTCGATCAGCCACATGGCGGAAGGAATGTCGTTATGGGTAGGACAAGCTTCCATGCAGGGTGCAGGGTCCGGACAATGCACACAACGTGCGGCTTCGACCATGGCGCGCTCTGCATTAAATTCGATCACCACGTCGTTGAAATCACACGTACGGACTTCGGGCGGACGCAGGTCAAGATCGTAATATGGCTTGTTCGCCCGTTCTTTACGGTCCATTGCTAAGAATTCGCTGGGAACAGCTTGCATAGTTCCTCCAAATGAATAAAGAACCATTGTCTGTAAGTATGATACTCAATCCCGCTATCTGAACAAAGACACTAAAGTCATGAAGGCTGACGACAATCGTCACCATTTTGCTTATAAGATTTTTATATGGTTTGAAGCTTAAATTCACTGCCAATTCATCTTTATGAGGTAAAATCTTGCCTCGGCGAGGTAGCTCCTCGCGGAGGCAGATTCGATGTCGAAGTTCGTGAATTCAATTAAAAATCTTCTTGGAAATCTCTGGAGATTCCTTAAAAAACGCCGCGGGATTTCAATTCCGGTGGGGATCCTTCTGTTGATCGTTGTCGCGCTCACGCTGATGCGTGGTCGCGCCAGGACACAATCCAGTTTTCAGACCCAGCCGCTGAGCCGTGGCGATCTGACTGCCACCATCGGTGCGACGGGCACGGTGCGCGCCAATCAAAGCGCGGTATTGGTCTGGCAGACCACCGGAACCGTGGATCAGGTTAATGTTAAAGTTGGAGATCAGGTCAACAAAGGGGATATGCTGGCCTCTCTTTTACAGACTTCGCTCCCGCAAAATGTCATTTTGGCTCAGGCCGATCTGGTCTCGGCACAGCAGGCGCTCTCCGACTTGCTTGACTCGGATACCGCGCGTGCCAACGCGTGGATTGCTTTAAGGAATGCGCAAACGGCTTATAAGACCGCCCTCGATAATCGTACTGCACTTAACGGGCCGGTGACTTATCAGGCGGTGACGCTCGTTCAGATTGGTTCTGTGACGGTTCCGCAACTGAAAACCTATCGCTCAGAACCGGACCCCACCGATATTGCAAATGCGGATGCGCAGCTGGCACTGGCAAAGGCGCAGCTCGAAGATGCACAACGCGCTTACGATCGGGTGCAGGGCGGCCCCAACGGCGACGACCTATCGGCGGCCCAGGCTCGGGTGGATGCCGCCCAGGCGGCGCTCAGTGTCGCTCACATCATTGCACCATTTGGCGGGACCATCACCCAGGCGCAGCCGATGTCAGGCGACCAGGTCGCCGTGGGTACTCAAGCCTTCCGGTTGGATGATCTCTCCAGCATGTTTGTGGATGTTCAGGTGTCCGAAGTCGACATCAACAACATCTCGGTTGGCCAGCCAGCCACAATCACCTTTGATGCCGTTCAAGACAAGCCCGATCCATACAACGGCGTGGTCACTGAGGTCTCACAGGCCGGCGTGGTCACATCGGGCGAGGTGAACTTCACGGTGACGGTGAAGTTGACGGATGCCGATTCACAGGTGAAGCCGGGAATGACCGCGGCAGTGAATATCATCGTGAATCAAGTCAAAGATCAATTGCTGATCCCAAATCAGGCTGTCCGTCTTGTCAACGGGAATCGTGTAGTGTATATCCTGGTGAACGACAGGCCGCAGCAAGTCGAGGTTAACCTCGGGCCCTCCTCGGATACGATGAGTGTTGTGTCCGGCGGCAGTTTGAAAGTGGGTGACTTGATCATCTTGAATCCGCCGACGCAGTTTCAGCCGGGCGGTGGCGGGGGCGCCGTGCGCATAGGTGGAGGCGGATAGATGGATTGGGTGGTCGAAGTCCAGGACTTGAAGAAAATCTACAAGATGGGCGAGGTGGAAGTCGAGGCGCTGCGCGGAGCTTCCTTGAGGATTGGGCGCGGCGAAGTGGTTGCCATCATGGGGCCTTCTGGTTCAGGCAAGTCCACGATGATGAATATCCTGGGATGTCTCGACCGCCCGACGTCGGGTGAATATCTTTTGGATGGTCGTTCAGTGGCGCTGCTCAACGACGACGAGCTGGCCGCCATTCGTAATCACAAGGTCGGATTCGTGTTTCAATCATTTAATTTGCTGTCCAGGCAGACGGCGCTTTCCAACGTGGAACTGCCATTACGGTATTCGGGTGAAATGAGCGACCGTCAGCAGCGCGCAAAGGAAGCTCTGGAAGCGGTCGGGCTGGCCGAGCGGATCTACCATCGTCCCACCGAGCTTTCCGGCGGACAACAGCAACGCGTTGCGATTGCACGCGCGATTGTGAATGATCCGGCCATTATCATGGCGGATGAACCGACGGGCAACCTTGATTCCAAGGTTGGCAAGGAGATCATGACCCTCTTGCTCAGTCTTAACAAACAGCGCGGGACTACGCTGATTATTGTTACTCACGATCCGAACATTGGCGCACAAGCCAAGCGCATCATCCATATCCGCGATGGCTTGGTGGAGGACGGAGTGGAAAGTAGGAGTTGATGAATTTTTCGCAGTTGCTCTTGGAAGCGCTTGAAAGTTTAAATTCCAACAAAATGCGTTCGGGCCTGACGGTCCTGGGTATCGTCATCGGTGTCGCGGCGGTGATTGCCATGATGGCAGTCGGGAACGGCGCGCAGGCCTCGATCCTCGGATCCATTAACGGCGTGGGCACAAACCTGTTGTTTGTTTTCTCCGGTGCGCGGAACAATCCCAACGTGAAAAATCCGCGCCCCATGACCATGGAGGATGCCAATGCCATGATGGATTTGTACGCCGCGCCGGATGTCAAAGCGGTCGCACCCGTTTTGCAGGGCAATGCCATCGCGGATTTTAACGGCAACACCAAGACGACCACCGTGATCGGTGTCACGCCGGATTATTACTCCGTTCGTAATATCAGCCTGCTGGACGGGCAATTCATCAGCGAAGCGAATCAACTGGGTCGGGCCTCGGTGGCCGTAATCGGCGTTGACGTGGCCGATGCGTTGTTTAATCGCCGCGATGGGTTGGTGGGCGAAACGATCCGCATTGCGAATCAGCCCTTTCGAATTATCGGTGTTCTAACACCCACGGGCGGCGGTTCGTTTGGCTCACAAGATAACGAAGTCGTGGTGCCGATTACCACCGCACAGGCGCGGTTGATCGCGCGTCCCACACCGGACACGGTGGATGTGATTTATGTGCAGGCCACCGATTTCAGCACGGTGGACGCCGCTTCCGATGAGATCTCGCAAATCCTGCGTACGCGTCATCGGACCGAGGTCGGGCTGGATGATTTCACGGTTTTCACGCAGCAGAGCATTCTCAGCACCGCTCAAACCGTTACAGGCGTGCTTACCATTTTTCTCGGCGGCATTGCCGCCATTTCGCTGTTGGTCGGAGGGATTGGCATCATGAACATCATGCTCGTCTCGGTGACCGAGCGGACCCGCGAGATCGGTCTCCGTAAGGCGCTGGGCGCGCGCAAACGGGATATCTTGGTTCAATTCCTGGTGGAGTCGTCGTTATTGAGTTTGATCGGAGGCATCATCGGTATCTTGTTTGGCTGGCTGATCGCGTTCACGGTCGGGCGGGTGGCGGCCGCCCTGGGGAATAACTTTACGCCCATTGTCGGATTGGATGCAATCTTGCTCGCCACAATTTTCTCTGCGGCGGTTGGCTTATTCTTTGGAATTTATCCGGCCAATCGCGCCGCGAGCCTCGAGCCGGTCGAGGCGTTGCGCTATGAGTGATTCCATTGCGCCATCCTTCTCGTGCTAAAATAAAGGCTGTCCTAGAGCCATTGCAGTAGAGGAGATTCTTGCGATGAACGAAAAACTGGAACGCTTCAAGGAAATTATGGCCGAAGTAGCCGATCTAAACTCGGCCGGCGCGGTACTGAGCTGGGATCAGCAGGTAAACATGCCTCCCGGCGGCGCAGCGGCCCGCGGCAACCAGCTTGCCACCGTGGGTAAATTGTCGCATCAAGCATTTACTTCGGACGAGGTCGGCAAGTTGCTGGATGAACTTCGTTCGGACGGAACCGCTCTCAGCGCAGATGAGGAAGCCATGGTGCGCGTCGCCAAGCGTGATTACGACAAGGCCACGCGTGTCCCGTCGTCGTTTGTTGCGGAAATCGCCGTTGCTTCGACTCAGGGGCATGAGGCCTGGGTGGAGGCCAGAAAGAAATCCGACTTTTCGGTCTTTCAACCGCATCTGGAAAAAATTGTCGAGCTGACGCATAGGTACGTTTCATTCTTTCCCCCCGCCGAACATCCTTATGATATCCTGCTCGATGATTACGAGCCGGGCATGAAAACTGCCGAAGTGAGCGCCATTTTTGACTCCCTGCGCCCGCGCCAAGTGGAATTGATCAAGCAGATCACAGCTGCGAAGCAGATCAAAGATTCCTTCCTGCACAAAAAGTATGACGAGAAGAAACTCTGGGATTTTGGTGTGGATGTCGTGACCCGCTTCGGCTACGATTGGAAACGCGGCCGCCAGGATAAGGCAGCCCATCCGTTTGAAACTTCGTTCAGTGTGGACGATGTGCGAATCACCACGCGTTACGAGGCGGAACACCCCATCGCAATGTTATTCAGTACCATGCATGAATCGGGACACGGAATGTATGAGCAGGGAAACAGCCCCGCCTACGAACGTACTCCGCTCCATCACGGCACCTCGCTGGCAGTGCATGAATCCCAATCGCGCCTGTGGGAAAATTTGGTGGGCCGATCCCTGCCGTTCTGGAAATATTTCTTTCCGCGTCTTAAGAAATTGTTCCCGGCCCAGCTTGGCAATGTGGATTTGAAGACATTCTATAGGGCCATTAATAAAGTGGAGCCATCCTTGATTCGCGTCAACGCCGATGAAGCGACGTACAACCTACACATCATGTTGCGCCTTGAGTTGGAGATTGGAATGGTCGAGGGCCGACTGGCGGTCAAGGATCTGCCGCATATTTGGAATGAAAAAATGAAGCAGTATCTGGGTATTGTTCCACCGAACGACGCGCTGGGTGTGCTGCAGGATATCCATTGGTCCAGCGGAATGCTCGGCTATTTCTCGACCTATGCGTTGGGCAATCTCATTTCGGCCCAGTTGTGGGAAACGATCAATCGGGATATTCCCGACCTCGACGAAGAGTTCCGTAAGGGAAAGTTCGAGGACTTGCTTGGCTGGCTGCATACCAATATTCATCAGCATGGACGCAGATATGACCCTCAGGATCTGGTGCAGCATGTGACCGGTTCGAGGATTACACCGGAGCCTTATGTTCGTTATCTGACAAAAAAATACAGCGACATCTATGGCTTGTAGATTCCAAGATGAAGGAAGAACGCTCTCCCTCGGAGGGCGTTTTCCTGTTGCTGAGCTTGGTAAATTCATTCTGCTCACCTTTCTTTCTGGACTTTTGGTCGGATGTGCGTTTCAGGTCGATTCCTCTGCTCCGACGCCTTATCCTGCTGGTTACCTTCCGACGGTGATTTATCTAACCGCCCGTTCGATCCACGCCACCGCTGCCGTCCAAACTGCCGCCCACGTTACGCCTAGCGCGACGCCTACCTTTACAGCCTCGCCCATTCCGCCGACCCCAACGGCGAGCGATACGCCAACCACTCCGCCCGGCATGGCGCTGGGCGCCATCCAAATCAACTCGCCGGGACCGATGTCCAAAATAATTTCTCCGCTGGAAGTACATCTTACCGTTGCCTCAGGGAAGAACAGCAAGGTGTACATTGCCTTGTACGGTGAAGACGGCAGTTTACTGGGAGATGAGCTGCTGAACATACCCAATGCTTCGAGCGGTGAATATATTTTTGTCAAGATTCCTTTTGAGATTCGTGCTGTTGCCGAGATCGGAATCCTCCAGGTGACCACCCGGAACAGTACGGGCGTGCTGATGGCCCTGAACACGGTTCGAGTCCTATTGCTATCAAGCGGCACCAGCCAGATCAACCCTCCGGGGAACACCGTCTATGAAAGAGTCGCATTGGAAACTCCACATTACGAGGACACGATTTCGGGCGGCGTATTGACTGTCCGAGGAACGTATTCACCTTTCAATTTGCAGACACTGTTCCTTGAATTGATCGATATCAATGGCAAAAGCCTCAATGCTAATCGTCAGCTGACATTGGTGGATCTGAATTCTCTGGCCGTCAATACCACGATTCCGTATAAGGTCGATTCCCCAACACAGGCCTATCTGGTGATGCGCCAAGAGGATGATACGTTGAAGAATCCGGTTTATCTCGCAAACCAACAGAACGAAGTCCTGATTGGCCCTGCGTATATTTATACACAATTGATCACACTGAATCCTTAGAACCCCGCACACGGCGCTTTCACCAAGTGGATTTCTATCTCAACCGCGACGACGGAAACCGCGACGACGGAACCGCGACGACGGAAACTTGTCAAAAGCGAATCGGGCAGTTATAATGCCTCTTGATTTTGGAAAGCGCTCTTTGTCTTCGGGGCGTGGCTCAGTCCGGTAGAGCGCACGGTTCGGGTCCGTGAGGTCCCGAGTTCAAATCTCGGCGCCCCGACAGAGGAGATTCCGCCTGATAAAGGCGGTTTCTTCATTAAAAATCCTACAGAAACACACTGTAACAGATTTTGGTACTGGCCTCCATCACTCTTCCAGGCATGGCGGGTTACTGATGCTTAGAAGACGATCAATCACCGGCTGAACTTATTATAGAACGTCATTAATCCAATTCTGGGATCAACTGGATCAACCTCGCCGTGTTTTGACTGGCGAGGTTCATTGGTTTGGGACCCTGCAGTGGGCAGGCTGGCGTGCTGGCAAGGAAGAGTTCTCCGTCCGATCAGGTTATCGGTCTTCAGCACTTGGAAAAGGATATGGAGCCGGGTAATTCCGGCCTCATCAACTTTCACTTCTTCTCCAGCCCCACGCGCCAATCGCCGGCCCGTGGCCTGCGTCTGGTTCGAGGCACGATGATTTTCCGGAATTACGATTGCTCGTGTCCATAGGGATGCCTGGCGCGAGATCCCCGCCCGCGAAAAACAAGCAGGAGGGTTGCACCGTGTCGCGAAAATTCACAATGGAACTGTTCCCAATTCGGAGCGGGACGTTCAGATCCCACTTCTCGGTTGAATCAATTGTTTTCGTGCTTCCATCGCGGATCTCTGAGATCGCACACAGACCCGCGCTTGCGCCAGATGTAATTGGAATCGCACTTCGCACCTCGCGTTTCCTGCGCGGTACTGGTTGAAGCAGGACCATCGAAGGAGTTGGATTTCTCAGTGCGCTTTTTTCTGTGCAAAGAATTCGGCATGCTCGGAAGCCGTTAGACGACTCACTCGGGATTGGCTGTGCGACCTGCGCTCAATCCGGCACCAAAGTGCTTTGACTCAGGCAGGTATTTGAAAGCGAACAGAACATTCTGCTCCATACTTGGTGACAATAATCAGATGTTAGGCTGTGTCTTCGGTGATATATTTTTTTCCAAACTTTTCCAGCGGAGATAATTCCCTTTTGGGGGGGTGCTTTTTCGCGATAGTTTGCCTGGACGTCGTTGGACCCTGCTTACTGGTCTTGAATCCATCCTTTGTGAAATTTCGCGCGGCAAAGAAGTTGATCTGGCATCCTATAAGTAATTCGAATTTGACTTGGAACTCAGAGAAGTTCTGATGAAAAAATTATCCAAATACAAAACCATCGACACATTTCCGCGTCCAGTGAAGCTGATCGAGAATACGTGGATCATGCTTGCCGACGGCACACGCTTGGCCGCTCGTATCTGGATGCCCGCAGAGGCAGCGCAGCACCCGGTTCCCGCCATTTTGGAATATCTTCCGTATCGCAAGGACGATGGTACCGCCATTCGCGACCGCGTGCTTCACGAGTATTTTGCGGGGCATGGTTATGTATCTGTGCGCGTGGATATGCGCGGCAGCGGCGACTCAGACGGGTTGCTCTTGGACGAATACCTGCCTCAAGAGCAGCAGGATGCACTGGAAGTCATTGCCTGGATTGCAAATCAGCCGTGGTGCACCGGTAAAGTGGGCATGATGGGAATCTCATGGGGTGGATTCAACAGCTTGCAGGTCGCGGCGCGCCGCCCGCCCGCCTTGAAAGCGATCATCACGGTCTGCTCCACGGATGACCGCTATACTGATGACTGCCATTACATGGGCGGATGCGTACTGGGCTCAGACATGTTGAATTGGGCTTCCATTATGTTTTCCTACAACGGCCTCCCGCCCGACCCGAAACAGGTCGGTGAACGCTGGCGGGAGATGTGGTTCAACCGGCTCGAAAACACGCCGCCTTTCATCGAAAGTTGGCTGAGCCACCAACAGTGTGACGAATTTTGGAAACAAGGCTCCGTGGATGAAGATTATGGAGCAATCCAGTGCCCGGTCTACGCGGTTGGGGGGTGGGTCGATCCGTACACCAACTCGGTACCGCGTCTGTTGAAAGCACTGTCCGTCCCGCGCAAGGGATTGATTGGCCCTTGGGCGCATTCCTATCCGCATACGGCCCTGCCGCATCCGGCGATCGGCTTTTTGCAGGAAAGTCTGCGCTGGTGGGATCACTGGCTCAAAGGAGTCGATACCGGCATCATGGATGAACCGATGTTGCGAGTCTGGATGCCGGAAGCGGTTTTGCCGCAACCCTGCGAGTTGGAATGGCCCGGTCGCTGGGTGGCTGAATCCAGTTGGCCGCCCGAGGGGAACACACCCGAAGAGTTTTTCTTGGGCGATGAACAATTGGTCAAAGTGCCAAAAACATCCAATCCGGTGACCTTGATCGGTGTACAAAACAATGGCACGACCGCGGGTGTCTGGTGTCCTTACGGAAATAAATTTGGCATGCCTGTCGATCAGCGCATCGACGATGCGCTTTCGTTATGCTTCACCTCCGCGCCACTGGATCATGCAACGGAAATCCTGGGCTTTCCGGTGGTCAGGCTCAGCCTGTCTGTGGACCAACCCAATGCGTTGCTGGCTGTGCGATTGAGTGATGTTGCACCGGAGGGCGCTTCCAAGCTGGTCAGCTGGGGTCTGCTTAATCTTACCCATCGCGACGGACATGCCAACCCGAAACCACTGGAACGCGGCAAAATCTATGAAGTATCCGTTCAACTCAACGTGACAGCCCACCGGCTCGCCGCCGGGCATCGTTGGCGCCTGGCTGTGTCGCCCACCTATTGGCCCCATGCATGGCCCTCGCCGGTGGCAGTCCAATTGACCATCCATACGGGTAAGCGCAGTCAATTGATCCTGCCGGTGCGGTCGCCCAAGGCAACTGATCAATCCATTAAACCATTCGAAGATCCGGAGGGTGCGCCGATGTTGGAGTTCGAGAGCCTGCGGCCCGAAGATGCCAATCGCACCTTTACATATGATCAGGTCAGAGGACAGTTGCAAATGGTTGATCGAATCGACGATGGTCGCAATCGTCTCTCGAACGGCATTGTTTACGATAGTGTGATTACAAACATCTATTCCATTATAGAAGGGCAGCCGCTTTCCGCCCGTGTGCACTGCAAGCGGCAAATTGAAGTCAGCCGCGGCGATTGGATCACCCGTGTAGAAACATCCAGCATCATGACGAGCGACAAGGAGTATTTTCATCTTACCAATACCCTGGATGCCTACGAGGGCCAAGTACGAGTATTTACCAAAAGCTGGGCACGGAAGATTCGTCGAGAGCTTGTGTGAAGAAAAAAAGCACTTTCCATATTCAAGAAGGAGGCCGCCCATAGCCGTCAAATGATTTGAAAGTCTGCAAACCGCCCATCGATTAAACCCCAAACGTGAAGTGAAAGGATAGAAGCATGAGAAAAAATCTATGGTTTCTTTTGAGCTTGCTGATCGTAGCCAGTATGTTGATCATAGGTTGCGCCCCGCAGGCGACTGCAACACCTGCCGCGGCGCCTGCCCAAGGCGGTGCTACCCAGGCACCAGCGCCCACAGCAACTCAGCCGCCTGCTCCAATTGCGGCCGGCCCCAAAGTGCTTAAGGTGCGCATTCGTGGGGATATCACCAACTTAGACACTGCAAATGTCACCGGCGATGTGGAAGATTCAATAGACCGAGCGGTGATGGAAGGCTTGTTCCGTTATGACGCCACCGGCAAGCTTGTACCCCAGTTGGTTGATACCTACTCTGTTTCACCGGATGGCCTCACGATTAGCTTTACCCTCAAAAAGGGAGTCATGTGGCAGGGCGGCTACGGCGAGCTTACTATGGATGACGTGAAGTTCTCCTATGAGCGCTTCCTGGCAACGAACCCCAAGCCCGCCTACGCCGACGACTTTGCCGCCCTGGATCACGTCGAGATCGTCGATCAGTATACGGGCAAGCTGGTTCTAAAGCAACCGCAGGCAACCCTGTGGACCACGGTCCTGCCCATGACCTCCGGCTTGATCGTCTCCAAAAAGTTCTATGATGAGGCCGGTCCCGACAAAATCAAAACCGATGTCATCGGTACGGGTCCGTATGTATTTGCATCCTGGACACCCAAACAAGAAGTCGTCTTGAAGCGCAACCCGGACTATTGGGGTCCCCAGCCTTATTATGATGAGATCGATCTGATACCGGTGGACGATGACAAAGCGGCAGAAGTTGCCCTGAAGGCCGGCGAGTTGGATTTCAGCGGCTTTTCTTCGCTTACCACGGAAGATGATTTCCAGTCCGATTCTGATTTCACAGTCGACGTGGTACCTGCCGATCAATATAAGTGGATCGGCATGAACGTGAACAGCCCCAAGCTGCAAGACATCAACGTCCGGCAAGCCATCCGCTACGGCATCGACGTTCCCAGCATCTTGGCAGCCGCCTATAACAACAAGGTTCAGCGAGCCAACGCATTGATCCAGCCGCAAGGCGCTGTTGGTTTCTGGCAAGACGCTCCGGTGTACAACCGTGACGTGGCCAAGGCCAAGGACTATTTGGCTAAAGCAGGGGTCACGTCGCTCAACCTAAGCTTAACTTACGAAAATACCGACGAGTACAATACTTGGGCCCAAATCATCCAGCAAAACCTGAAAGATGTAGGCATCAACGTCACTCTCAATCCCTTGGATTCCAGTAGTTTCTGGGCCCTGGGTGAGGGTGGCAAGGACAAAACTCTGGAGCTTTTTGAGCTCTATTATTCGTCTGTGGTGCCCGATCCTGCATGGTCCACTCAATGGTTTACTTGTGACCAGGTGGATCTGTGGAACTGGATGAGGTGGTGCAGTAAAGATTTTGATACCTTGCATCAACAAGGCCTTGCCACCACGGACCCCGCTCAGCGCGCGCCGATCTATGTTCAGATGCAGCAGCTGTGGGACGCCGAGGCCGACTCGGTCTTCGTGGCCGATCAGCCGCAGGTCTACATTTCTAAAGCTGGCGTCAAAGCCGTGATCTACCCGGGCGGCATGTCGCCCATGCTCCGCGACTTTAGCGGTCAATAGATTGTTCAGTACGGGGACAGACCCCAATGGCATATCCTCATTGAGGTCTGTCCCGCAAATAGGTTTCAATCATGCTGGTCTACATAGTCAAGCGGATTCTTATGACCCTCCTTGTTCTCTTAATGGTAGTGGTCTTTTTAACCTTGCTTGTCCACATCGTACCGGGAGACCCGGTTACCATGATCCTCGGCCCGCGCGCCACCCCCAGCCTGATCGCCCAGATGCGCTCAGCCATGGATCTGGACAAGCCAATTTATGTGCAAATCGGTCATTTCCTTTGGAATATTCTACATGGCAGTCTGGGAATGGATGCTGTTACCGGCGTACCCATCGCCACCCTGATTGGCTCGGCCCTGCCTCACACGATGATCCTGGCTGTCAGCAGCCTGCTTTTGGCCGTGCTAATCGGTGTGCCCATTGGGATGTACTCCGCTACTCATACGGACTCACTGCCGGATCGAATTCTGACGATCGGGTCCATCTCATTAACAACGATTCCGTCCTACGTGGCGGGCTTATTCCTTCTACTGATTTTCGCCGTGGAACTGCACGCCTTGCCCGCCATGGGACTCGGGAATGCCGGGGATACCCTGGACTACATAAAGCATCTGATTTTGCCTTCGATTGCACTCGCCATCACCTGGATTGGTTATTTGGGTCGCCTAGTGCGGACCAGCTTGCTCGAAGTTTTCAATGAAACTTATGTGCGCGCTTCCCGGGCAGCCGGCATTTCCGAACGGCTGATTCGATATCGCTACGCTCTCAAAAATGCATTAATACCAACCGTAGCCATCCTGGGCGTTGGCTTAGGTAGTCTGATGGGCGGTGCAGTGTTTATCGAGATTATTTTTACCCGGCCGGGCATGGGCTTGCTCATTTACAACGCCATCCAGACTCGCAATTATCCTCTGGTGCGCGCCGGCGTTTTCGTGGTGGCTGTTCTGTTCGTCCTTGCCAACTTGTTGGCGGACCTGGTTTACACCTACCTGGATCCTCGCATCCAGTTGAACAAAAGGATGGCCTGATCATGCAGTATTTTGAGAAACCAAGCAGCCCCTTGCAGAGATTATTGGATCGTATTCCATTAGTGGGCGACATTGTCAGACAGCCATTGGGCGCCATCGGGTTTGCAATCGTCTCATTGTTCGTCGTTTGCGTTGTGTTCGCGCCGTTGATCGCACCCTATGACTATGCCCGGCAGGACATCCCAAACCGCATGGAAGGTCCGTCGGTGAAATATTGGCTCGGCACCGACAACCTAGGGCGCGACCTCTTCTCCCGCCTGGTCTACGGCTCTCGGATTGCCTTTGAAACCGCGCTGCCTTCAGTGGGAATTGCCCTGATCGTTGGAATGCTACTTGGCCTCATTGCAGGTTACGTCGGGGGATGGCTGGACAATCTCATCGTCGTCGTCATGGACACCCTGCAAGCCTTCCCCTCCATCATGCTCTCCTTGGCCATCCTGGCATTATTAGGTCCTTCGCTGGTCAACGTGATCATTGTCATCGGCCTGACCTGGATGCCCAACTATGCTCGTGTCGTACGTGCCCAGACGCTTTCCATTCGTGAAAAGACGTATGTGGAGGCAGAGCGTAGCCTGGGCGCCACCGATCGAAGCATCCTGCTTTCTCATATCCTGCCAAACGTCATCGCCCCTCCCTTGATCCTGGCAGCCATGGACCTGCCCTGGGTGATCACCTTCGAAGCCGGCCTGTCGTTCCTGGGATTGGGGGTGCGTCCCCCTACCCCCTCGTGGGGCTCTATTCTTTCTGAAGGCTTTGATCACATCTTCGAAACACCCTGGCCGATTCTATGGTCAGGCTTAACCCTGGCGCTCACCACGCTCGGCTTTACTCTGTTCGGAGAGGCCTTGCGTGACGTGCTCGACCCGCGCCTGTCGGGAACACGGGGGCTGTAGTGAAGGAAGTAACCCTTCAGGCAATTGATCTGGAGATCAAATACCACACCCGTCAGGCAACCCTGACCGCCATCCGGAATGTGAACTTCGAAGTCCCGCGCGGTCAGATTGTCGGGCTGGTTGGCGAGTCGGGTTGTGGAAAGAGCACGGTCGCTTTGGCGCTTATGCGCCTGTTGCCTCCGAACGGGCAGATTTCGGGTGGCGAGTTGCTTTTCAAAGGACGCAACCTGCGCCAAATGAGTGAAGCCGAAATACAAACCATCCGCGGACGCGAAATTTCGATGATTTTCCAGGACCCCATGACGAGCCTGAATCCCGTATTCAATATCGAACAGCAGATGGTTGACGCCATCTTGGCACACCCCCCCGAGGGTCGCCCCACCAGCCGAGGCGAGGCGCGCGACCAAGCCATTGCCATGCTGGAAAAAGTGGGCATCCCGGACGCAGCCAAGCGCATAAAGAATTTTCCACACCAGTTTTCAGGCGGGATGAGTCAACGTATCATGATCGCCACCGCCCTGCAGTCCAACCCGTCCCTGTTGATCGCGGATGAGCCGACTTCGGCCCTGGACGTGACCCTCGAGGCACAGATCACCGGCCTGATCCGCCAATTGCGGGACGAATTGCAGACCTCTATTCTTTACATTACCCACGACTTGGGCATTGTGGCGCAGTTATGCGACCAGGTCGTGGTTGTGTATGCTGGCAATGTCGTGGAGACGGGCGAAATCTTCCCGATCTTCAAGAATCCGCTTCATCCGTACACCCAGGCCCTGCTACGTTCGCATCCATCCAATCAAGCCCGCGCGGAGCGCCTGGTCACGATTCGTGGACGTGTGCCCAGCCTGAAGGATTTACCCACGGGTTGCAAGTTCGCCCCGCGTTGTGACCTGGCTCAGCCGATCTGTTTTTCAGAGGAACCGGCTGCTACCCAAATGGACGGACAGACCGTTCTGTGCCACGCCTACGGCTCGGGTTGGAAAGGAAAATCGCCGGCTTCTATTTTCGCCGGGGGCGGTGAATCCGCCAGGGCCAAAGTCCCCGAACGTTCCGCCGCGGCCGAGCGGAGCCAGCAGGCGGAAACAGAAAGAGTCGTCGTCGCGGAACAGGTCAAAGTCCATTATAAAGATACGGTCGGTTGGTTGGGGAGCCTTCTGGGAGAAAAACAGGGATTGGTGCGTGCCGTCGATGGGGTAGATGTGGCGGTATACCGTGGCGAAAGCCTGGCTTTGGTTGGCGAAAGCGGCTGCGGCAAAACCACGCTGGGACGCACGATCCTGCGCCTGGAACGGCCCACGGCGGGCGCGATCAGCGTGGAGGGGAACAACATCACGGATTTGCCACAATCCAAGATCCGGCCATTGCGCGCCCGCATGCAGATGATATTTCAGGATCCGATCTCAAGTTTGAGTCCCCGAAAAAAGGTCGGGGATTTGTTGATGGAGCCCTTCACGATCCACAATATTTCCGTGGACAGACAAAAGAAAGTGCAGGAATTGCTGGAAATGGTAGGTCTCGCCTCCGAGCAAGTCGATAAATATCCGCATCAACTTTCGGGTGGGCAGGCGCGCCGCGTGGGCATTGCCCGCGCTCTGGCATTGAACCCCGCCGTCCTGATCGCGGACGAACCCACAGCCGGGCTGGATGTCTCGGTGGCCGCGGGTATCTTGAATCTGATGAAAGACTTGCGCGAGCGCCTTGGCCTGACCTACATTCTCATCACCCACAACCTCAGCATTATCCGGTTCATCGCGGACCGGGTGGCAGTCATGTACTTGGGCAAGCTCGTGGAAGTTGGCGAAACTGCCACATTATTCGATCGACCCCTGCATCCTTATTCTGAGGCCTTGATGTCAGCAGTGGCGCTTCCTGATCCCGGGCTGCGTGCCACACAAAAACGCATCGTGCTGGAAGGGGAAATTCCCAGCCCACGCCACCCGCCCGCGGGCTGTCCGTTCCATCCCCGTTGCCGTTATCGTGAAGAGCGTTGTGCTGCGGACGTGCCAATTCTGGGGCCAAGTCAGTCTAGCACCCATTGGGTGGCATGTCATTTTCCTGAGCGGACAGGAAAGGCTCTGCCTGATAATTGAGGCGCCATTGTCTTCAAACTTTTTTCCAGAAAACGACTCCCGTGATCCTGCCGGGCCAATAGGCGGCAGCGCGTTGCGCACCGATTCGTTTGACAAAGTTACCGGTAAAACCAGGTATGCAGAAGATATGAAATTGCCGGGCATGCTTCATGTCAACGTTGTCAGAAGCCCCTATCACCATGCGCGTTTGCGAGGGCTCGACATTTCCAGTGCCGTGCGGCTGCCGGGTGTGAGGCGGATTATCACTTGGACTGATATTCCCAAAGTGAATGGATTTCCAAGCTATAGTATTGAAGAACCTGTTCTGACGGAGGTCGGCCAAACCTTGCGCATGAAAGGAGCGCCTATCGCCTTGGTGGTTTCTGAACGCGCCGAGCAGGCCCAAGTCGCGTGCGAAGCAATAAGATTGGATTTAGAGTCACTGCCCTATACTTTCGATATGGAAGAAGCGCTGAGGCCGGGGGCGATCCATATCGGGGGGGAATTCAATGAATTATCCAGATTCGAGGTCAGGCACGGAGATTTGGATGCCACCCTTTCCGCATCGGATCATGTCTTGGATGCGACGTTCAATACGGCGTTCCTCGAACATGTGGCCATGGAACGCGAAGCTTTGCTGGGAATGATCGATGAAGCTGGGCGTATTACCGTGATAGGCGGTACCCATCAGCCGCACAATCAACAACATTACATCGCCGAAATGCTGGGACTGCCTCAGGATCAAGTGCGGGTGATTGTGCCACCCACCGGCGGAAGTTTCGGCGGCAAACAGGATCCTTGGCCTTTCCTGGCTATCGGCCTGGCAACTTACCTGTTGCGTGAGCCCCTTAGTCTGGTGTATTCACGCGAGGAATCATTTGAGGCTTCTCCCAAGCGCCATCCTTATCATGTGAAATGCAAAATCGGTGTCACGCGGTCAGGAAAGCTAACGGGCCTGCATGTGCGTATTGACTGCAATACCGGCGGCTATGATGGAGGCGGGCGTTTCATCCCAAATTATGCCGCCACCGCGGTTGGAGGCGCCTATCGATGGCAGGCCGTGGACGTCCTGGCACGCAGTGTCTACACCAACGGGCCTAAGTCCGGTCAATTTCGCGGTTTCGGCACTGCTCAATCCACATTTGCTCTGGAGTGTGCTTTGGATGAGTTGATCGAAGAGCTGGGCGACGACCCGATTGATTTTCGTCTGCGCAACTGCATCGAACCTCATGAGAAAACTTTTTTGGGATATCCGCTCGAAGATACACTGGGTTACGCAAAGGTCCTCGATGCGATCGAGCCTGATTATCACGAGTTAATGCAAGATGCCGAGTCCTACAATGCTACTCACGTCGGAGGGACTCTTCGGCGAGGCGTGGGACTCTCGGGGATGTGGTACCGTTTTGGGAAAGCCGGTGCACTCAGAGTCGAAACATGTGCCGAGCTGGCTCCCGACGGACATTTCATTGTTTACTGTTCCGCTCCAGACTATGGTCAAGGGACGAACACAGCAATGAGCCAGATTGCGGCGGACACATTCGGCGTCGCGCGCCATCGCGTGGAGATTGTCAATGCCGATACCGCGCGGGTTCCAAACAGTGATATTCAGGGAGCATCCCGTGCCACCTTTTTTGTGGGTGGCGCAGTTCAAAAGGTCGCCGACCTTCTCCGGCAGTCCGTGTTGGGGGTTGCTGCGGAGCTTCTGGACGCTCCAGTCAGCAGCCTGAGACTGGAGTCAGACCGAGTAATTGTGCGCGCTGATCAGAGCCGTTCGATTCCTCTTGCCGCGGTAGCTCAGGAATTCGACCGCATGGGCAAGGCGCGGCGGGTGGCCGGTCATTTCGACATATCGTCGTCTCTTTCCGTCCGGCCACGGCCGGAATACGTACCGCTGTTTGTCACAGGCGCGCAAGTGGCGGATTTGGAAGTGGATCTGGAAACCGGCATGGTGAGGGTTCTACGCATGATCGCCGCGCATGATGTTGGTCGAGTGATCAATACCTTGGACGCGGCCGGGCAAATTGAGGGTGCGGTCGTGATGGGATTGGGTGCGGCATTATACGAGGAATACCTGCCCGGACAGACCGTTGGGCTTGGTCAGTACCTCGTGCCAATGATCGGATCCTTGCCGGAAATTAAGACGATTCTCGTTGAGGTCCCAAGCCGATTGGGCCCCTACGGCGTGAAGGGCTTGGGTGAAGCCGCGATGCTGCCAAGCACACCCGCGATCATCAATGCCGTCTCGCGTGCCATCGGAGTTCGCGTGCGTTCCATCCCCGCTACCCCGGAACGGATCTTGTCTGCTATTCGGGAATCGAAGAGCTAGGATATCCGTGGCAAATATTGTGTGTTTGCTTGCAAGCGACGATACTTTTAAGAAAATGTCATGAATCAAGGAGATTGAATCGATCATGCCCAACTCTAGCCAGCCCACGCGCGGCTTGCAATTCCGCAAATTATCTGACGACAAAATTGAACGTATTCACGCCGCCAGCCTGCAGATCTTGGAAAGCACAGGGGTTCGATTACTGGAACCCAACGCAGTGCAATTGCTGAAGTCCAAGGGCGCCAAAGTGGAGGATGAAAACCGCGTATTCATCCCAGCCAAATTAGTGGAATGGGCGCTTTCCACTGCGCCCCGAAGCGTGACTTTGTGTGACCGTCACGGAAGAGCCACGCTCGCGTTGGAAGGCCATAACATGTTCTATGGCACGGGCTCGGATTGCCCGAACGTCATCGACCTGCACAGCGGGGAGCGCAGGCCCGGCACTCTGCATGATGTGGAGGAGGCCACCATTGTTTGCGACGCGTTGCCCAACATTGATTTCCTGATGTCGTTTTGTATAGCCAATGAACTTGACCAGCTTACCTATGATCGTTATCAAATGCGCGCGATGCTGATGAACAGCATCAAGCCCATTTTGTTTGTCACCCTGGATTTCGCCGGTTGCGTGGACGCGGTCAAAATGGCTGAGGCCGTTGTGGGCGGTGCGGAGACGTTGCGTCGAGGGCCTCTTTGCGCGTGCTATATCAACGTCAGCAGTGCCTTGCGGCACAACCAAGAGGCGTTGCAGAAATTGCTCTTGATGGCGGAGAAGGGACTGCCCACCACCTACACGCCGGTCGTGCTGCGCGGCGCAACAGGGCCCGTCACGGCGGCGGGAGCCATCGCCTTGGCAAATGCCGGCGAACTGGCCGGATTGGTAATTTCCCAGATCAAGCGTGAGGGCGCTCCGATCATTCTTACGGGCGGCGTGAACGACATGCTCGAAATGCGCACCACCATTGATTGCTATGCCGACCCGACCAACCGCGTCATGCTGGTCGAAATGGCCCACCGTTATGGATTGCCAATTTTTGGCTTGACCGGTTGCAGTGATTCCAAACTTCCCGACGAACAAGCCGCCGCGGAAGCCGCGCTTTCGATTCTGCTGGAGAGTCTAGCCGGCGCCCAAATGGCACACGACGTCGGTTATCTCGATAGCGGCATGACAAACTCCATCGAGCAGATTGTCATCTGTGACGAGCTTATTTCATACACCAGACATTTCATGAAGGAAGTCGAGGTCAATGAAGAGACGCTCGCATTGGACGTGATCCAGCAGGTTGGGCCCGACCGGGACTTCATCAGCAATAAACATACGCGCAAGCACTTTAAGGAGGACTGGTATCCACAGCTCTTTGAACGCCGTAACTACGATGGCTGGAAAAAAGCCGGAGCCAAGTCCATGCGACAGCGCGCGCGGGAAAAAGCGCTGGAGATTCTTGAAAATCATAAGCCGGAGCCGCTGTCCCTCGAGGTCCAGAACAAACTGGATCAAATCGTGGCGGCGGCCAAACCCGGTGTGTTTGGCGACTGATCGCCCGGGTATCTCGCGAAAGGTTTGATGAGGCGGCAAATCGTGACAAGAGGACTTCGACTGCTTCAGGTCCGCTGAACGTGACCGGCGCGGGGAGGACTTTTTTCCAGGATTCCGCTGGCGAACCCGCTATCCCGAGGGGTAGAAGCGAGCATCTGTTATGGAGCGAAAGATCCACAGCCGATGCCCGGACACAGGAGCGCCGGGGAAGATCATGTTGAAGGAAGATGGCTCCGGACTTTCACATTACACTGTCGGCACCATGGTGTACCTAGTACGGTTTGGGTGTGTACTGGAAATTAGGTCCGCAAGCCTCCGAGTTCAAATGTCGGCGCCATGACAGAGCGGACTCCGCCTAATTCAGGCGGTCTCTTCATTAACTCCAACAAAACCACATTGCAGCACCTTTTAGCATTGTCCTTAACTACTCTTCCAGTGATGGCGGCTTGCTGATGACCGAAAGATAAGCAATAACACAACGGACTTTCTGTAGAAGGCCATCAATCCAGTCAACGGATCAAGAGATAAGCCTCGCGGGGTTTCTATCCGCGAGGACTATTTGTTCGGCATGAAAAGGAAACACGAATTGTTTGCAACTTCCCCATGGGCGCAGGTTTCAGATCTTCATTTGGTGTCCAATACAACCAGAGCATAACTAGCCATGCAATCTACGTGCCGAGTGCAGCCGGCCTTCTCTCGGACTCCCTAGCCTTTGCATCGTCCCACGTTAGACCGGCGGGCGAGCCATGGATGCTCGTGTCATCGGTTACCATTGAGTAGCCGCAAAATAAGACCCCCGCAGAATGTGCGAACAACGAGATGTGACCTGGCGCATGTCCGGGAGTCTCAATCGCGCGCAAACCGCACGACAGCGGCGATGCCAGGCCTTCTCCACAATTTCATCGATCTTGATTGAGGTGGCTTCCATAAACGGATGCAGCAAACCGAAAATTATCCGCTGCATCGAAAACCCAGTTGGGCGAATCGCGCGCGAAGGTTTTTCCATCGGAATGGCATCCGCTTCAATCCTGGTAGCATAGGTACGCGCTGCCGTCGCGCTCTGTAATGCAGCCAGACTGCCGACATGATCAATTTCTGAATGGGTGAGAAAGATAGGCTTCCCATCGTTGGGAGATTTGCCTAAACTGCCCAAATAAGCAAGAATTTTCTTCTCGCTACGCGGAATGCCCGAACCGATGGTGGCAGGCCCATCGGTATCAACGAGGATATGAGCGTCGGCAATTACTCCTGGAAGAGCATAAACATCCTTCATGATCCTCCTGCGAACAGACACCTTTTCCTTGGATCTGTCGCATCAGCAAATGGATGATGTCACGAGTTGGTTATTGCTATGGCAGGACTTTGCGGTGCACCTACTCGCCGTCTCCCTCCAGTTCATGAATGTAACGTTTGCCGCGTAGGAAAGAGGCTAGAGCTGCTGTAACAGATAACGCCGCCGAAATCCAAAACGCGATGCGCAGACCTTGCTCGAATGGACCGGCTATCAAACTTGGGAAAAAAGTTTTGCCTAGTAACTGCGCCTGTGCTGCAGCTGGTAAAGCATGGAGCACTTGCTGTGGAAGCAATGTGCCCAGCGGGTTATAACCGAGAAATGCGGCGAAGAGCGCGGCGGTTGGCGGCAAATTCGCAATGCCTTGCGCGGCATTACCTGGCAACCCAGCTTGGGTCAAGCCGCTGTAGAGCGCAGCCGGTAATCGGGATGCCAAACCTGCGGTGACCATCGTAAAGATCAGCGTGATGCTCAATGTACTTGCAGTGTTTTGAAAAGTCGAACGCATACCGGATGATACGCCGCGATGTTCGGCTGGAACAGAATTCATGATCGCCGTGGTATTGGGTGCCGCAAACATCCCCATTCCCATGCCGATGAGAAAGATGATCATCGCAAATACCGGGTAATAGAAATTCGGTGGTAATAACCGCAACCCGACAAAGCCCACGGCAGTTAACATCATCCCGCCGGTGGAAAAGAAACGCGCACCGAAGCGATCCGACAAATACCCGCTGAGAGGACCCATCACAAAGAATCCGGCAGTAAGGGGCAACATGTAGATGCCAGCCCATAGTGGAGTGTCCTCAAAGTTGTAGCCGTGAAGCGGCAACCAGATTCCCTGCAACCAGATGATGAGTATAAAAGTCAAGCCGCCACGTGCGAGCGAAGCGAGAAAACCAGCTGTGTTACCCGCCGCAAACATCCGGATCTTGAAAAGCTCCAACCGGAACATCGGCTCCTCGACGCGCTGCTCGACAAAAATAAACGCAATCAGCAGTGCGGCACCCCCGATCAGGCAGCCGAGCACGAATGGATTGCCCCAGCCCATGCTCGAATTGCCATACGGTTCCAGCCCGTAGGTCATGCCGATAAGAAGAGCCGTGAGGCCAACGGCAAAGAGAATATTGCCGGGGATATCGAGTTCTTGATGTTCACGAATCTTGGCTGTTTCATGCAGCGCCAGGTATGCCCAGATGGTTCCGCCAACGGAGAAGGGCACACTGACCAGAAAGACCGCACGCCAATCGATGGCCGCCAGAACACCACCCGCGAGCAAGCCAAGAAATTGCCCGGAGAGCATGGCAATCTGGTTAATACCCATTGCCATGCCGCGCTGGCCCGGCGGAAAAGCGTCCGTTAAGATAGCAGTCGAGTTGGAAAAAAGAAACGCCGCACCCACGGCTTGAACCAGGCGATAGATGATGATCTGGAGCGCGGCGGCGTTGCCGGTCCCTGGCACCAAATAAAGCAGGATCGAGCCAAATGCAAAAATCGCGAAGCCGAGATTATAGAGCCGCACGCGACCGAACATATCTGAGATGCGACCAAAAGCGACGAGCAGGGTCGCGGTGACCACCATATAGCCCATCAGGGTCCAGAGCAGATAATCGGTTTCACCCGGTGCAAGTGGGTCAATGTGAATCCCCTTGAAGATCGCGGGCAGGGCAATCAAGATGATGCTGCCATCGAGAGCGGCCATAAACGCACCCAGGGTTGTGTTGGACAGCGCGATCCATTTGTAATCAATGTGACTCAACCGGCGATGGGCACGGCTCAAGTCTGATTTTTCTGCATTTGTTTTGCTCAATTCTTCCTCCAACCTTGAATGAGATTGATCCACCCAGTAACGCAAAAAGAGGCCGACCTCTCCTGCCGGTTCGTTCTTTCCTGACCGACCTTGGATGCAAGTTTATCCGTATTTATTTTTCAGCCGGCAGAAAAGGTTGCTCGTCTTGGCCGGGTGCAAACAAGCCATTCAGAATTTGCATTCACCGGTAGATGGTTTTCAGATTTTCTTCCGGCAAATGAGACATTGTGTTCATTAGAACTTCTGAGTGCGTGTATAGGCAGCGCCCAATTCATCTTCTGCCTTGGGTGTCAGGCAAAGGGAAAACCTGCGGCGGTCTCCCTGGCAAGCGCCGCGGCCCACCGGTCTGTGGTCTGCGGGGCCGTCAATTAGCTTGGACAGGGATGGCCGGCTTATTCCGACATGGTCTGCCAGCTCCGAGAGGAAAGTGTCCTGGCAGCGGTTGACGTAAAGCATCGCACGAAACTGAGGGACTCTCATATGGGCAGCCCGCCGTTCATGAGGTCTCGCGCCAATTACTCCCATTACCAGCGGAACCACCTCCACAACCCGCTGAGACGTGAACTGGACCGTTTGTGTCATTTTATTTCATTTTCAAATAGTTTCAAAAGCTAATTATATGACCTTTTGGACGAACTTTCAAGAGCAGGTATTCTCACTCTTGTTTTCTGCTCCTGCATGATTAGAAAGCCCTGTACTACATGCGAAGCCCAGGAAAAAGCCCGAAGACCATGCAGGCGTTGTTAATGCGTCCAGTCTGGGGATATTGTCGAGCAGGGCAAGCACGGGAAGCTGCTGGCGAAAAACGGCTTCTACGCCCAACTTTATGATAGTCAGTTTGAAGGAAAAGAAATTTAACCACTAAGCCATCAAAGCCATCCCGCCGGAGTTGGCCCGGAATCCGGTGAGAGAAAGAGAGGAGAAACCTATGTCACCTGATGATCAGGATGAAGCTCTCCTGTTCGTCCCGGCGGCCGTGCATGGAGTATCGATTGCGGGCAGGGACCATCGCCTAATAGATCCCGATGAAATACAGGATGTGCCCTCAGGAGAGGCATCCGAAATCAAAACGTGGATTTATATTGTCCGCCGTCCACGGTCAGCATCGCACCGGTGAGATACGACGCGGCAGGCGAAAGCAGAAAGACCGCAGCATTCGCAGATTCCTCCGGCGTGCCGATACGTCCGAAGACGCTTTTCCGTGCGTTGATGGCAAGTTCCTGCTCGACGGTCGTGCCGTTCTTTTTGGGCGCGGAATGAAGCGAGTTCGCGGACGCGATCCGTCTCGATGGCCGCAGGCAGAATCGAATTGACTCGAATCCCGGCACTGCCGAGTTCGAGCGCGAGCGTTTTTTCAGGCCGGTCGTAGCGGATCGTATTCTGTTCGAACGGACCAAATTCGGCAACGGCTGTTTCGTTGTCTAGGAGGTCATCGTCAAGACACTTGCGATTTTCGATTTTCGCAAATGGGGCAGGGCGGCGCGGATGAGTCGCACGTGATTCAGAAATGATAAATTGATTGCTTTCTCCCAGGCAACCTCATCAAACGATTCGAACGCGCCGGCAGGCGGTCCGCCGGCATTGGTGACCAGCAGATCGAGTCCGCCCAGAAATCTGCTGGCCTGGTCAATTAATTTCTCAGGTACAGATGGATCGCTCGAGTCTCCCGCCGCATCGAAGGCGGACGCGCCCGTTTCACTCCGTATTTTCTCGCTGAAGTCTTAACGTTCGTCTCATCGCGTCCGTTGATGACAACGCGGCATCCTTCTGCTGCGAGCAAGGCAACAACAGTGGCATACCCCAATCCGCGCGAGGACGCTGTAACGAACGCGCGTTTCTCTTTCAATCCGAGGTCCATCAGACTCCTTTTCCAAACCCGAAAACCATGAGCCGCAAAAAATTCTTCTGGTTAGCGCCAATCAGATGAACAAACTATCCGCCGCACGCGCCAGCATATCCACGCCACGCACTTCGGTTTCATAAAGCGGAACCAGCGACCGCACATTGCCTTCGAACTTTTGCCACACGTCATCCATATAACGCGCCTGCATCTCAACGCGGTTGCGAACAAACTCAGGCGATTTATCGTCAACCTGACTCCTGTCAATCAGCATATTGACGATCACGCCGCCGACAGGAATGCCGAAGTCGCGGAACCAGCCAATGAAACGTGTGATAACCGCAATCGGCAAGGCCTCCGCTAAGGTCACGAAGAAGAATGCGGTCAGCGACGGATCAGTTAATAATTGCTGGGCCCTGCCCATCCGGTCGCGGAAAGAGACGAGGTAATCCATCAATGGATCCGCTTCTTTTTTCTTGGTGAAAGAAAGCAGTTCACGCAACGAGCGCGCTTCTTCGCGGCTTTTCAACATCTTGTTGACCCACAACGAATAAACTTTCGACATGCCAAGCAGACGGCGGGCGTTGGCCGTTGGAGCGGTATCGAAAACGTAAACATCATATTCGTTGCCAAGCATCAGGTCGACCATGTTTTCGAACATTGCCGATTCTTCGAAGGCCGGGTTCATCGTCGCGGATTCCACGAATTCGTCCGCCTTCGTGGATATATCTGCAAACTTCAGGAACCATTGAATCTTGTCGCGGATCTCCTGCTTGGATCGCTCGATGGTATCTTTGGTGTCGATCTCATAAGCCCATAGATTCGGAATGTTCTCCACTGCGGTCGGCCTTCCAAAAACATTTTGACCGAGCAGCCCGCTCAAGCTGTGCACCGGATTCGTAGAAGCCAGCATCACGCGCTTGCCCTGTCTCGCCAGCCAGATCCCAGTCGCGCCAGCCATCACCGTCTTGCCGACTCCGCCTTTGCCGCCGAAGAAAATATAACGCAGGTTATGCCCGTTGTTGATGAAAGCCTTCATGGAGGTTTCAATATTTTTTGACATGCCTGCTCCTATTGACCAAACATGATTTCGGAAAGGCGCCGGATCATATCCAGGCCGGCTACATCGCGTTCCAGTTCAGGCACGCGTGCGGCAACTTTTTCACCGAAGGTTCCATCGATCTGACTAAGATATTTATTCTGCATTTCGATGCGATTCTTCAAATAGGACGGGATATTTTGCTGCAGCAGCTCTTGCGGGATGACCCGATTCACAACATAACCCATGATGGGCACATCGAATTTGGCAAACAAGTCCGCCGCCTTGTTGGTGTCAATCAGGATCATCTCTTCGGGGATGACCACAAAGAAGAAGCCGGTCTTCTCTTTGTCAGTCAGGATTCGAGACGAAGCATTGATTCGCCCGCGGATATATTGAAGTTCTTTGAGAATCTGATCTTCCTCAGTTTCCTTCTGGCGCTTTAGCCGCGAGACCATTTCCTCATACTCACGCATTTCCTCGCGCAATTTGGTGATCTTGTTGATCCATTCATCGTACACTTTTGCCATGCTCAAATAATATAGCGCATGACCGAGCGGGACAAGATCATAGATGTAATAATCGTAATTTCCCTCGACCACGATATCCACCACGGCGTCGAAGATGGCGCTTTCTTCCATCGCTGGCTCGGCGGACGAAGCTTGAATGTATTGTTCGATCTCTTCCGGCACTTCCTCGAAGCCATACATATCGAGAATCTTCTTGCGAATTTCCTGTTGATAGGCCTTGATATGTTGATCGGCATCAATTTCCTGTGCCCACAAATTGTCCATGATTTTTACTGGGCCCTTACCAAAAATATCCTTCTGGAAAATGTCGGAAAGACTGGCTTGTGGGTCCACCGAAAAAACCAATACCCTCTTGCCTTGCTGGGCAAGCCAGTATGCCGTTGCGGCAGAGAAGGTAGTCTTGCCTAATCCGCCTTTGCCTCCGAACATGATATAACGGCGCTCAGGATGTTCTTCAAAAACCTGTTTGAGTGACATGAGTTCTCCTGATCTGGGATTTAGGATTTGCCCTGAAAGAGCCAGGGCCGGCGATCTTCGATTTAGAACATCGCGTCAGAGACATCTTTCTCACGCAACAATCGTCGCTTCCAGGTCGCGATTTGCGGAACGACGTATGGAAGCAAACGCAGACTGTAATAGGGTGGCAGAATCGGAACACCGATCATATCGCCCATTGTGATCAAAATGAAGAGATGCTCCATGCTGGCGCGTGTGCGCAAAGCATAGCGGCTCATGTCGTGCGAAGCCATGCCATACAGGATTTCCTGCATGTTCTTGAGAAAACTTTTCTTCTCTGCTTTTTCTTCACTCATGGTTGAATTCCTTTCTCTCTGAGAGAAGTCCTGAATATTCTTGTTATATTCCATCAAGATGATAATCATGCTCGTCGCTGAACTCGCGCTGGCGGAGAACACGGCGCTTCCACGTGGATATGTTGGGAACAAGATAAGGCAATAAACGCAGACTATAATACGGTGGGAGAACGGGAATGCCGATCATATCTCCAACGGTTGCCAGCATGAACAAACTTTCCAAACTGGCGCGCATTCCCATGGCATGTTCTGCAAATTCCATGCCGAACATACCGTAGAGGAAATCACGGATCGCTTGAAGAAAGCTAGTGTGCGGTGCTGTTTGAATCGAATCGTTTTTCATATTATACTGGCGCCAACAATTAGAGGTTGAGATGAATCCACAATACTTTCTTGCGCTGGCGGTCATGATCGTCATGGGCTGGTTCGCCTTTGGCATTATTTATAACCTGCGCCGCGGCGACGCAGTGCTGAAATGGATGCAATCGGGTCTGCCGCGCCTCGGTGAGAAGACAACCTTCCGCTGGCTCGGCACATCGGTGGCGGAACTTGTGATGGCGCGTGCCAAGCCGCCATTCCGCCGCCTTGAAATCTTATTAGTCATGAAGCCGCGCGATGTTTTTTGGATGACCATCATTGCGGCGTTTCAAGGACGCGACGATGTCTTGATCTTTCGTGCTCACCTCAGCTCGGCTCCGCTTCTGGACCTCGAGCTGGCTGACCCAAAAACGTGGAGCGGACGCTCATCCTTGCAGAATGCCCGTCAACGCGGCTGGGACGGCAAACCGTATCAGGACTTGCAGTTGATGGCACCGAGAGGCTTGCTGGAACTGGCGGCTTCAACGGTGGATCAATTGAAGGAGCCCATGCAAAAATTGTCGCCGCGCTATGTGCGCCTTAGTTTGCGGAAGAACGAACCGAATCTCGAAATCCATATTCCTTTTCCGGAGCACAAGAATTCCGACTCGGTTAATCACTTTGAAGCGCTTCGTAATTTGGCGCGCGCTATTGGCGAACGCAATTAACGACTTGATCTACAGCAAGCCTTCAATGGGAGACACACTTCATGCGTCTCCCATTGCAATCCAAACAATTGTCAATCCGCTGGGGCCGGTGCAGTTTTCCTGGTTTGACCAGCGCCCTTCGACAGGCGGTGATAGGCAACGTATCCATCCCAGCCAATGAAGAGGGCCGAGACGAAGAGCAGTACCGAAATCAGAATCATGGCCCAAGCGCCAGCTACGGGTAAAGCCGACATGCCCGGCTTGATTGCGATCGTCACAAGCAGGTTGTAGGCTGTCACCACGATGGCCGCTAATGTCGTAATAAACATGAACAGAGTCGGCCAGAGCGCAAAGGCCGGATTCTTCTTCTGCTGTTTAAGCCAGACCGTGACAATCAGCAGACTTAATGCTGCCATCAACTGATTCGCTGCGCCGAACAACTGCCACAAGTAAACCCATGTTCCAGTCAAAACCAGAAGCATGGTCAGCACCATCGAAACGATGGTTGAAACATGCATGTTCTTAAGCGCCGGTGCAGCTTCACCAGCCCATTCTGAAAGCGTGACGCGCATGACGCGGAAGACCAATTGCGTTACGGTCAACACGATGATCATGAATGTGCCAAAGCCCAAAGCCGTGCCGAACAGCTTAAAGCCATCACCGAAGAGCACTGTCAGGAGGCTGCCAACTCCCGCCGCGAAGCGGCCCGCACCGCCACCGGTTCCGGCGATGGAAACGGCAACCAGCGAAAGCAAGGCGAGCGTGTTCTCGGTGAACATGGCACCGCCGCCAACCGGCAGAGCATCTGTTTCATATTCCAACTGACGAGCGGTGCCAATTGATCCGATCAAGGCGTGCCAGCCGGAGATCGCGCCGCAAGCAATCGTTACGAACAGCATGGGCCAGATGGGCTGGAAGGAACCGTTGGCCAACGGCGTAAAGCCGCCATTCGCCGCCGCACATAATTTGTTGGTCACATCAGCTGGCGAGCAGAACGCCGGCAATGCAAAAGCGCCAATGGCTGGCTTAATGAATGGTGCCAAAACTGCACCGATGGCGCTCAAGCCAATCGCCAAAAGCGTGATCCAGAATCCGATGTAGTTGACCGGTTGAGCGAACCTCCATATTGGCAACGTGGCTGCTAGATACGAGAATATCAATAGGAACACCGCCCACAGTAGATAGGACGGCATAGTCTTAATCAAGCCTGTGGTTTTGTCGAACAAAGAGGTGGCCAGTCGCGGATCAGCGCCGGTCGGGTCAGTGACGCTGAATAAGCCATTTGGCGTTCCGCTGTTCACGGCGTTGTTGATATCAACAAATACCGAACTGATCGGGCCCTTGGAAAAGTCAAGCGCACCCTGTGCATTGGCGCTTAGACCGATCGGTCCAAATATAACAGCCGCCAGTGTAACGATCACTACGATGGCCGTAACCAGGATCAAATCCATCTTCCACTTGTAGAGCATCTGTCCGGCGAGGAAGCCCATCACACCCAGCATGATGATACCGAGCGGCACATCTGCGCGGGAGGCCATCAAGGCCGCCATAATACCCATGAAGGCACCTGCGACCAAGAGCAGATAGAAGAAGATGAAGGTGAAAAGAATCGTGCGCGTCCGCGGAGCGATCAGCTTATGACTAATGGCGCTCAAGCTGTTGCCATCGTTTCGCACCGCGACCACGATGGCACTATAGTCGCTGGCCCAGCCGATGAGCGATACGCCGATCATGAGCCACAACAACGAGGGAAGCCATCCCCACAGAGCGGCAGCCGTAATAACGCCAACGATTGGCCCGGCTGCGGCAATGGACTTGAAGTGATAGCCGTAAAGCACGTTGCGGCTGGTTGGCATGAAGTCCACGCCGTCCATATACATCTTGGCGGGCGTCGCCTTCTTCGCATCCGCCTGTACAACATTGCGGTCAACATTTTTGGCGTAGAAGTTATACGCCGCATAAATGATGACCACTGCTATAACAACGATCCAAAGTGTATTCATACTATCTCCTTTCTTTGGCGAGAATAAGGAACCATGGATTACAAACTGGATAGCTGCAAGACTACTCTATGAGAGAGTTCCCGTCACCTCCTGGTTTTCAATTTGAAACTGGAACCGCCAGCAGATCTGCGATCTTATGGCTGGCGGAGGCCAGGGAATTGATGCCGCTGAAGCGCGTCTCAGCGTTGACGATTACCGCTGGGAAGCGGCGCGTTCCATATCGCAACGATTTGCAAACGCCTTCGATGGAAGCCGCGTCAATCACCTTGACCACGACCCGATCGCAATGAGCTTGGAAAATTCCGCGCACCCAATCCGATATGGTCTGGTATTCCCGAATTAGATCGAGGGGCAGGCTGTTTTCGAGTTGTTCTTCGTGAACGCGTTGCATGCGGCCCGTCTCGCTCCAGGCCACCTCGCAATGTGTGCAGTGATAAAAGGCGGTGGGTGCGTAGGCAATAATCTCTACCAGCAAAGGCTCACTCATACATGGCTCCTAAAACAAAAGCGCCAATGAGCATGAACGCTCAATGGCGCAAGGAACTACTCAGGCAAGGCGATCCACATTCGCCAAGTCACCAATAAGATCTCCGGAAGACGAATTGAGTTTCGACGCAAAACCATAATCAGGACCTTACCAATAAGATGTCGCGCTGTACTAATTATGTTATGCCGATTGCCTTTATTGTAGTACCATAAAAAATAATGTCAATAGCGAATTAATCCGCTTGTAACCTGCTTCACGAAGACGCGTGAGCCGCTCGCGCTTTCAATTCGATCGGCAGGAGAACAGCATAGATCACTTCTGCGGTTGGCGCAGGGATGCCCAGCTCGCGACCTTTACGCAGAATCACACCGATCACCGCCTCGAGCTCGGTGCGGTGTCCCGATTCGACATCGAGTTGCATGGAAGCTTTGATGTTTGGAGCATTCTTATCAATAAAAGCCAGAGACTTTTCGACTATATCCGCATCCAAGGCAACACCTTGAGCGCGAGCCAGCGTTTCGACTTCGTTCATCAAGCGAAGAATGAGAGCACGCGTCTCGGGCACCGAACGATAGTCGCCAATCGGCAGGCGCGTCAACGAACCGAAACTGCTGGCGGCCGAAATGAAAATAAATTTTGTCCAAAGAATTTTCAGGATGTTGTCGGAAAGTTCGGCAGCGATGCCGGTGGCTGTGAATGCTTCAAAGACGGCTTGCACGCGCGGAGTAACACGCCCATTCAACTCTCCAAGGGCGAGCCGGCGGAAATCCGAAACTTGCTTGATCACTCCCGGTGCTTCCACTGCGGAGGAAATCCAGGTCGCGCCTGCGATCATGTGTTCCATGCCGACAACTTTCCCGATGCGGTCTGCTGCGTCGATTCCGTTTTGCAGGCTTAACACGGCAGTCCCATCCCCGACGATGGGCTTTATCTTTTCAACGGCTTCGTCTGTATCATAAGTTTTTGTGCAGAACAGGATCAAATCAGGAGGTTCTAATTTGGACAGGTCATCTGTGGCAGCGGCAGGCGAAATAACAAAATTGCCAAAAATGCTCTTGATCTGTAATCCATTTTTCTGGATGGCGCCCAGGTGCGCCCCACGCGCGATAAAAGTCACATGATGACCTTGCTTTGCAAGGAGTGCGCCGTAATAGCCTCCTGTTCCGCCAGTTCCCATGACAACGATTTTCATTTGGCTCCTTTGCAACTCGAAAGACACACGCGACCTGCTCGACGAATAATGTCTACCCGGGTTTATATCAGCCTGAATTGCGGAATTGCCAACAAGCGGGCTTACGCGGCCGGGGACGCCAACCTAATGAATTGTGAGGCCGGAAGGGATTGTACTCCCTTCTCCGTCGCGGCCCCAAGACCGCGCTTCTTGGGGGATGCAAGAAATCCCTTGGTTGGTTAATTCATTGCGCAGCTGGCCGTGGAACTCTTCGATACCGGTCTTGTCCCGGTCACGACCTGATTCGATGAGCCACGTTTCTATTAGGGATCGTCAGCATCAGCGAGACACTCATCTCTGGAATTTATTGCAGAGGATTGTTGTCGCCGGTTGACTCGTGAACGTGCCGTGGCGCAGGTGAACGATCCTATCCGATTGGCAGATGTGTTCTTGTTATCATCCACGTTGCGGATCGACGCGCTGACAGGATATCCGTGTTCGGTCGCGCCGCTCGTGTTTACTGCTTCCGTTCAATGGCAAAATCAATTGCTTGTTCCATGGTCATGGCGCGGCCCTCGGCCCAGGCCGAGCTAAAGAGTCTTTCATCCATGCCCGCTTTCAGGTTGGTGATTTCGCGATCATATTCCACGCGCTCTAGGGCGGTCATTTGAATATCGATCTTTTCGCGCAAAGCCTCGGCCGCGCCGAACAAGCACGCTGCTCGTTGCGGCTGTTCTTCGAACTTCGCAATCGAAGCGAAACATTCCAGCTGGTGTGCAATGGCGGCGCGGTGGCCGATGCGCTTCCATTCAACGATACTTTCTTTGTACATCGCCTTGGCTCGTTGATAATGACCCTCATACCGTTCGATATGGGCTAGCTCGCTTTTGACCATGTTGACGCGATGATGATCGCTCATCTCATGGAAAATTGGGTCGCATGCCGCAAATCGCCGCCGCGATTCATCGTAGTCGCCTTGAAATTTCGCGATCAGCCCAAGCGCCAGCGTGGACATGACATATAGCCAACGGTTTCTGGTCTTCAAAATCCCATTGCCCTCTTTGACCAGCTGATAACCTAAATCACGATTCTCTTTCGTCATGATTAACTTCAATCCCTCCATCCCGGTCGCCAGCCCCACCGCCATTTCATTTCCGCTTTTACGAGCCGCCGCGAGAGCCTCCTCCGTCAGGGGCGCGATGCCAGTCGAGTCTCCCACAACTACTTTGCCGGCCACTTCGTTACAGAGGGTATACGAAAGCAAGAAGTTGTCGCCCAGTTCTCGCGCCAGAGCCGCAGCTTGATTCGTCGCCGCGATGGCATGGAGGTTATCTCCCTGACTCCACATCAGATTGGCAAGGGCTTCGAGACCGTACGCGCGCAGTTTTTTGTAATTACGTCCCCCTTCGTCATCCGCCTTCGGCAAGGTCTCCGCCTTGGCAAGGATTTCCGTTGCCCACTGCCGGCCCTCTGCTTCGTGCCCGCGCAATACCCAATACCAATATAAATTCCAAAGCATACGCAAGGCGGCTTCTATCTTGCGGTCCAGGCTCCATTCCAATGCCGCACGCAGATTATCATGCTCGACTTCCAGGCGTGCCATCCACGTCAAATCTTGAAGATGTTCCACCTCATGTGCCGCAGTTTCCGTAAATTGAAAAAAGAAATCTAGATGTGCATCGCGGGCTCCTTCTGATTCATTCAGCTCCAACAATTTGTCGCGCGCATATTGCCGGACTGTCTCGAGCATTCGATAGCGAGGTTCATCACCCTCGTCATCAAAGATCACCAATGATTTGTTCACAAGTTGACTTAATAGGTCAAGAACATCCTGTTTGACACAAATTGCATCTGCGGCTTCAAAGGTCCAGCCTCCGGCAAACACGGAGAGTCGGCGCAGCAAGGCGCGCTCGTCCTCGGAGAGCATATCGTAGCTCCAGTCGATTAACGCGCGCAAGGTTTGCTGGCGCGGTAGCGCCGTGCGGCGTCCGCCGGTGAGCAGGCGAAACCTATCGTCGAGGCGCGACGCGATCTGTTCGGCGGAGAAAACAGTAATACGCGCGGCAGCCAGTTCAAGGGCCAAAGGGATTCCATCGAGGCGGCGGCAGATTTGCACAACGGAGGACGCGTTCTTGTCCGTCAGGGTGAATTTGGGATTCGCGGCGGTCGCGCGCTCAACGAACAATTGCGCAGATTCAGATGCGGTCAATGCTTGGCGTGTGATCTCATCGGCATTCGGCAAAGAAAGCGACGGCACACGATAGACGGTCTCGCCTGCAATGCCCAGTGCTTCGCGACTGCTGGCGATGATTTTGATGTTGGCGCATCCATGCAGAAGTTGATCGATGATTTGGGCGCAACTTTCGACCAGGTGTTCACAGTTATCCATGATCACCAAGAGATTTTTTGCGCGCAGAAAATCGAGCAGCAATTCGTGTATGGACATTCCCAGTTGCTCGCGCAGACCGAACACGGATGCAATGGTTTGCAGAATCAGGGAGGGATCAGCCAGCGGCGCCAACTCAACCAGCCAAACACCATCTACAAAGCTGGGTAGCAGTTCGGCGCCGAGCTGCAAGGAGAGGCGCGTTTTGCCTGTGCCGCCCGGACCGATCAGCGTCAGAAGCCGGGCTGAAGTAAGATGTCTTTTGGCTTCCCCCAATTCGCGCTCGCGGCCGATGAAACTTGTCAACTGGATTGGCAAATTGTTCGGGTAAGAATCGAGTGATTTGAGCGGAGGAAAATCCGCAGGCAAATCCGGACGAGTTAGTTGAAAAACGTGTTCCGAGCGAACCAAATCCTTGAGCCGATGTTCGCCCAGGTCGCGCAGCGACGTGCCGTCGGATAAGTGCTCGCGCACTAGATCAGCGGTGACCGTCGAGAGGAGAATTTGCCCTCCGTGTCCAATGGACATCAATCGGGCAGCGCGATTCAGGGTCGGACCGTAATAATCGCCTGCGCGCGCTTCTGCTTCTCCAGTATGCAGACCAAAACGCACCTTCACATAATGCGGCTTGATCTCATCCCATTTCTCCGCCGTAAAAGTCTGCTGGGCATTCAGAGCCGCTAAGACGCTATCCAAGGCGGTGCCAAAGACGGCATGAACTCCATCGCCTGTCGTCTTAATAATATGGCCGTGATGCCCTTCAATGGTCTCGCGCAGAATGGCATCGTGACGGGCCAAGGCAGTTTTCATGGCCTCAGGATGCTTTTCCCAAAGGCGGGTCGAGCCTTCGATATCGGTAAAAAGAAATGTAACTGTGCCGGTTGGGAGGGTGGCCACCATTCTATTTCATACCTTTAAGAATCAGTAACGCCTAAACTACCCGGAGGGTACTCCATTAAAATATTTCCGTCAATTGATTCGCTCGCGTATGGAAGCTCCCTTCGTGCCGGATGGCACTATCTTGCCCAACCGCATTCCGTATTTCCCTGTCCCTTTGCCGTGATGGAGGGTAGAATTGCAAACGGCATCTCAAGAAAACTTATCGGTATCGAACGGCATGCTTATAAACCGGGTTACAGCATTTTTGAAGATTCGGCCAGAAGAAATTCGTCTGGTCTCTTGGATTGCGGCGTTGTTCCTCTGCCTTCAAGCGGGTGCGGGAATGGGCGAGAATGCCGCCTCTGCATTATTCCTTCTGCGTTACGGTGCAAATTTTTTGCCCTATATGTATATCGCCCTTGGTGGGCTGAACTTCGTTCTGGCGCTCTTATACGCCGCCGGCCTCGGGCATTTCAAAAAGGACCGATTCTTCCTGTGGCTGATAGCCGGCTTTGCCGCTTTGATTCTTTTTGAGCGCGTTGCAATCTTGCGTGCCTTTCCTCTCCTGTATCCGATTCTGTGGCTGACGATCAGTGGGATCAGTTTAATTCTCGGGACTCTCATTTGGAATCTTGCGGGTGAGGTGTGTGATGCGCGTCAGGCGAAGCGTTTGTTTCCCCTATTTACAAGTGCCGGTATCCTGGGAAGCGTGCTGGGGAATTCCATCACAGGTTTCATCGCCAGCACTTTCGGCACCGAAAACCTGCTTGTGCTTCAAGCGGCCTCGCTCGGTCTTGTGTTCATCTTGACTCTGCGGGTCGCGCCCGATTATTTCAAAGCCTCCTCCAAATACAAGCAGGGCGGAAGCTTGTTAAGCGATCTGCGCCTCGGCTTTGACTTTGTGCGCGGCTCGTCGCTGATGAAGCTCATCGCCGTCGCCTCAATCTTGTTCTCGATCTTATTCTTCGGGATCGCATTTCCGTTCAACAAGGTCGTCTCCGCCTCCTTTCCCAGCGATGCGCAGGTCGCCGGTTTCCTTGGTCTCTTCAGCAGCATCACCACAGCGACGACCTTCCTCGTCTCGCTTTTCATCGCCAACCGTTTGTATGCCCGCCTCGGAATTGTCAACAGTGTTCTGCTGCTGCCCGTCACGTACCTCTTCGGCTTTGGTTTCTTCGCTCTGAATTACAACATGATTGGTGCGGCCACCGCCCGCTTCACTCAGCTGGTGATGCTTTCCGGCGCGGCGGATAGCGGCTGGAATGCCTTGTTCAACGTAGTCCCATCACAAAAACGGGGACAAGTGCTGGCTTTCCAAAACGGCGTTCCTTCGCAGGTCGGCGTTATGTTGTCCGGAGTCCTACTCATCCTGGGTGAAAGAGTGTTGAGCACATCGCAGATTTTTTTGATGTGCGGGGCGTTTGCCCTGCTGTGCGGCCTCGTCGTTTGGCGGATGGGACCGGCCTACGGCGAAGCACTTGTCGCCGCATTGCGCGCCGGACGGGTTGAGGTATTCAGCGCCCAAGAATCTGCTTTTAACGCAATCAAGGTTGATCCCTCTGCGGTCAGCATTGCAGTCCAATCCTTGCACGACTCCAAGAGCACCACCCGTCGGCTCGCCGCAGAGATGTTGGGTAAGATGGGCGCGGCCTCCGCCATACCGGCCTTAACCAACGTTTTGTCCGATTCGGATGCCGGCGTGCGATCCAGCGCTCTCGGCGCGTTAGGCGATTTGCATGCCCAGTTGTCACTCAAGCATATTCTGCCGCGTCTTGACGACAGCGCGGCAGACGTCCGCGTCGCTGCTTTGATCGCATTGACGCAAATCGCTGAGAATCCGGATCCAGACCTACTTGCGAAAATCGATGCGCCCCTTCAGGACCCAGACTCCCGTGTTCGAATGCAGGCCGCGCTGACGTTAGCAAAGTTGGGTTCGAATGAACGCGGTGTTTCCGTTTTAACGGAACAATTGATCCATGGTGAGAACGAGTATCGACGGCTAGCCCTGCGAATGCTGGGAGAAATCGCGAAGTCAGATGGACGCATACCATTTGATATCCAACCCATCCTGGCCGCGCTCACTGATCCTTCCCCATCCATCCGCGCCGCGGCCTGTCAGGTGCTTGAATGTTTCAACCGCGAACTGACTGTTCCGAGCCTGATTAATTGCCTGAACGATCCGGATGCCACCGTTCGGCAAGCCGCGGCCAATTCCTTGAGGCGATACGGTTCTACGATCTATCCGCGTGTTCTTGACGTTTTGAAGCTTAACGACGGTACGGCGCAGGGCGCGGCACTGGAAGTCCTTTCACTGGATGGCATCGAAACACGCCAAGCACTTCTGGATTATGCTTACCGCGAGTCATCTGAGATTCGTCTCGTCCATCACCATCTCCACAACCTTGGAGGCGGCCAGCGCTCACTCAGGATTCTGCGAGAAACACTCCAAAGTCGCATCGCCTTGCATGAAAAACATTTGCTGAAGATTATAGGAATATTCGGCGATTCGCAGGTGATGGAACTGGTGGGTAAAAGTCTGTATGGGCCCGTCGCCGAAACGCGCGCTGCCGCGTTGGAGACGCTTGAAACACTAGGCGATAAAGAGCTGACACGCCAGATCGTCCCGTTGTTCGAGAACGATTTGCAGCAGGCATCGGACAACGGATCCCCATCCGACGCCCTCGAAAGTCTGCTGTCGGATGCTGACGATTGGGTGCGGGCGTTGGCGATCCGTACGATCTCGGAGTTGGGCCTGCGGAACTTCATTCCAGCATTGCGCGAGCTCAAGTTCGATCAGCAAACGTTGGTTTCCGAATCTGCACGCCAGGCCTTGATCCAATTTGGTGAGGAAAAGTCCATGGATACTTTACAGACCATCTCCACGCTCGAACGCATTTTGCTGTTACGCGACGTTCCCCTTTTCTCCAATCTTTCGGCGGAAGACCTGAAACAAATTGCCGATATCGCTCGCGAGCAGTGGTTCCCTGACGGCGCTCTTATTTGCCGCGCGGGGGAGGAGGGGAATGCCATGTATATCATCGTCAGTGGAAAGGTTCGGGTGCAGAAGGACACGGGCGGAGAAGAAAAGAACCTGGCCGTCCGCGGGGAAGGTGACTTTGTCGGCGAGATGGCCATCATCGAATCGGCACCGCGCATGGCGACGCTGCGGGCGTTCGGCGAATTGCGCGTCCTTGTGATTAACAGCGAATCGTTTGTTGCGATTCTTCGTGACCGGCCTGAAGTCTCCATATCCGTAATGAAGACTCTTTCGCGCCGGCTGCGAGAGATGGTCTAGAGACAGGAGACAACGAAATGACCAATCCAGTGATCATGGCAATTGATGATGATGCCGCTGTATTGAATGCGGTGGAGCGCGATCTGCGTTCAAAGTTCGGACGCGACTACCGCGTGATCAAAGCCAATTCGGGCGCGGCCGCCCTCGACTTTATCAAACGGCTGCAATCGAGAAACGAAACGGTCGCTCTTTTCCTGACCGATCAGCGGATGCCGCAAATGACCGGACTCCAATTCCTCGACCAGGCGCGCCAGATCTTTCCTGACGCGAAACGAGTTTTGCTCACTGCGTATGCCGATACCGAAGTGGCCATTGCCTCCATCAACAGACTTCAACTGGATTATTACTTGATGAAGCCCTGGGATCCGCCCGAAGAGCATTTATATCCCATTTTGTCCGACCTGCTTGCAGATTGGTCCGCCAGCGTGGACTTGCCATTCGAAGGGATTCGCATCGCGGGCACCCTGTGGTCACCGAAGTCACATGAGGTCAAGGATTTTTTTGCGCGGCATCAGATTGCCTACCAATGGCTGGATGTCGAAGCCGACCCCAAAGCCAGAGCGCTGGTGGAACAACATTCCAAGGACCAGCTGAAATTGCCCGTGGTTTTTTTCCCTGACGGCAAGGTGCTGGTCGAACCGGAAATTCAAGAACTGGCGGAAAAGGCCGGCATACAGACCAGGGCCTCGCTACCCCTTTATGATTTGGTGATCATTGGCGCGGGTCCGGCGGGGCTTTCCGCATCGGTCTATGGCGCGTCGAACGGGCTGCGCTGTTTGGTGATCGAAAAGCAGGTGCCAGGCGGACAAGCGGGAAGCAGTCCCAAAATCGAAAACTACTTAGGTTTTCCGGCTGGCCTCTCGGGGATGGACTTGACTCGGCGCGCCGTCGCACAGTCGAAGCGCTTCGGGGCGGAGGTCATTTCAACGCAAAACGTGACCCAGGTTCGCGCCTTGAATAACGTCCGCGTAGTTACATTGTCCGATGGCTCGGAAATCATCAGCAAAGCGATTCTCATCGCCACCGGCGCCTCCTTCCGCAAACTGGAAGTGCCCGGCGCGGACGAATTCACGGGAGCGGGAGTTTATTATGGCGCAGCTCATACCGAAGCGGCCTATTACAAAGATCAACCGGTGTTTGTCGTCGGCGGTGCAAATTCGGCGGGACAGGGTGCATTGTTTCTCAGCCGCTTTGCAAGCAAAGTGACCATGCTCATCCGCCGCGAGATGCAGGAAGGCACATCGAAATACCTGCTGGATGCAATCGGGGCGAACCCGAAAGTCGAGCGGTTATTCAATATTGAGATCGTTGAGATCCATGGCGGAGCCGGAAAGATTAAGGAGATCGTCGTCAAGAATCGAATCACGAACGAAAACACAACTCTCCCGGGTTCAGCGATCTTTGTGTTCATTGGCGCTCTTCCGCAAAGTGGCATTGTAAAAGATTTGGTGGTCCTTGATAACAAAGGCTTTATTCTCACGGGCCGCGATTTGGTGCGAGATGGAAAACTTTTGAAACAATGGCCCCTGGACCGCGAGCCTTTCATGCAAGAAACCAGTGTGCCGGGGATATTCGCGGCGGGCGATGTTCGCCTCGGAACCAATCACCGTGTGGCCTCGGCCGTGGGTGAAGGCGGCGTCGCCATCGCGGCCATCGAATCCTACCTGAAGACGTTATGAACAAAGACTTTCTTCGCCATCTGGATTTGTTTGCAAATCTATCCGAAGCGGATCTCGACTTGTTGCTGGCTCAGGCCGAAAGCCTTGATATCCGCGCTGGTGAGAATTTGATCGAGGAGGGCAAGCCTGGCGACTCGGCCTATGTCATCCTCGGCGGCGAGTTCGAAGTTGTGAAAAAATCAGATATCCAAGATATTGTCATCGCGGTCCGTGAACCCGGTGAAGTATTTGGCGAAATGGCCTTGTTGGATCAGTCGCCGCGCACCGCCACCGTACACGCCGTTCGCGACAGTCGCGTGCTGAAGATTCGAGGCGATACGTTTCAACAAATGCTTGCCCACAGCTCATCTGCGGCGTTATCCATCCTGCAAACGGTCAGCAAGCGACTCAGGCAGAACGAAGGCTTGTTGCGGCAAAATGAAAAGATGGCGGCGCTGGGAACATTAGCCGCAGGACTTGCACATGAACTGAACAACCCTGCGTCGGCGGTCAGTCGAAGCGCGGATCAATTGCGAGGCGCTTTAATGGAATGGGGTAAGTCGGCGTCCATGCTTGAGCAGCTGCGATTGAACGACCATCAGACGCAGGTCATCAACCATCTGAGATCGGAGATTCAAGCGCCTCATTCCCTGGCTTCCGATCCTGATCCGCTAGTTCTAAATGACCGCGAAACCGAGGTGCAGACCTGGCTCGACGGTCATAATGTTCCAAATGCGTGGAACCTCGCGCCGGCGCTGGTCTCATTGGACTGGAGTGCGGACTCGTTGGCGGAACTGACCAATGCCTTTGACGCCCAGGCCGTTTCGATTGTCATAAGATGGCTGGCAGATGGAAGCGCAGTGTTTGCTCTGCTCGATGAAGTGAATACGGGTGCGCAACGAATTTTGGAGATCGTCAAATCGGTCAAGGCCTATTCATATTTGGATCAAGCACCCATTCAGGAAGTGGACATTCACGCCGGATTGGAGAACACTCTGGTCGTATTGCGTCACAAGATAAAGGAAGGTATCAAGATCACGCGCGAGTATTCACCTGACTTACCTCCTGTCGAATCCTTTGGCAGTGAACTAAATCAAGTTTGGACGAATATCATTGACAATGCCATTGATGCGATGGAGGGCCAAGGGGAACTTGCTCTGCGCACGTTTGCCAAAGATGGAAAAGTAGTTGTGGAAATCCGCGATAGCGGGCCCGGTATCCCAGCCGAAATTCAGCAGAGAATCTTCGAGCCGTTTTTTACCACCAAGCCCCCCGGACAGGGAACGGGGTTGGGGTTGCATATCGCGTATACGATTATCCACAACCATTACGGACAAATGCAGGTACAATCCGAACCGGGTAAAACCAGTTTTCAAGTGATAGTCCCTGTGCAATTGCCGCGATAGATTGAGGTTGTTAAGATGACGATCAACGACGATGACGAGCTCAAGCAGATTCTAAGAACGATCCGGACGATTGCGAGCGTTGGTGTTTCATCCAGCAGGGAGAAGCCAAGTTATTGGATTTTCAATTACTTGAAGGAACACGGCTACGAAATGATCCCCGTGAACCCGGCGGCTTCGCAGATTCTGGGCGCAGAAGTTTATCCTGATCTGGCTTCCATACCGAAGAAAATTGATGCGGTGCAAGTCTTCCGAAAATCGGAGGATGTTCCGCCAGTCATCGACCAAGCCATTGAAATCGGGGCAAAAGTCATTTGGATGCAGAAGGGGATTGTAAATGAGGAGGCCGCTCAGAGGGCCGAGTCCGCCGGTTTGAAAGTGGTGATGAATCGCTGCATGATGGAGACGCACCAGCGTTTGCTGTAGGCGGAATCGTTGAGGGATGAAGATTTGGGCTGAGCTACATTTTTTTCTTAGAATTAGGGGTTTTCCCTCATTGACACGGTCACGAATAGGGTGAAAATGAGACCTAAGAGTGATCAGCCACAAACAAAATAGTGTATAGACAACATTAGCTTAGTGGAGCTCGGTGCTCTCCGGGCAGAAGCCTGCTGGCCGCGGAGCGAGAAAGGAAAGATCTCTTGATTTCTTGAACCGCGCAGGACAACGCCATCTGTACGGAACGCCCTTCTACTGCTATGATTATTTGGAGCGCCTGATTCACCTATCTGGAAGGTTTATCAGAATTAACCTGCGACGCGTCACTTTCTTGAACTGGATGATTGCCATTCTGTTGGCTTTAGGCAGTGTGGCGGTTCTTCCTGCGTCGTCCAGCCGTGCCGCGGCAGCGAAGACCCCGCCCGGTCCCGACCGCGTGACTACCCTTACTGTGAATTACACCGCCTACACCTGGTGGATGGCGACGTGGAATAAAAACCAGGTCGTTTGCTCGTTCGTGGTCGATCATGAGGGCCAGCCGACTCTGGGGGAAGTCTATACCAACTGTGATCCAACAGTTTATTACACTTGGAAGGATCAACAGCCTTGTGCGGGCACCGGTATTCCTCATTCCGAATGCAAAGGATATTATCTGTATCTTGTGACGGTGCAACAATCGCAGAAGCAGGTGACCGTGAAACTGCCGCCACCAGCCGTGTGGCTGTCGCTGGCAGGTTGCGAAACCGTTTCGAGGTCCGATACGAACATCTGTGAAAAAACGCCACAATTGCTCTTGAAAGGGGAGGAGCCTCTCCCGAACGAACATATTACTCGCATTGAAGGCACCATGGATGGCCAGCCGTTTTCGTGCGGCGCCAGTTGCGACCTGCAACTTTCATCCACCAGCGACCAGGGCGTCAATTTGCAATTCTGGGCGTGGTCGAGTTATGGCGACAGCAGCGATGTGTTCAGCGCGCAGGTTCGGGTCGAGACTGCCGATGTAGGCAACCCCGATCAGGCCTCCTGGTATGTGGATGTACTTTCCTCGCAGTGGCTCGGCGTTCACCCTGCGACTTGCGCGGATACCTGGGAGGCATTTCCGCCAGTGGGTGGACCTCCGGCTTGGCTGAGCACACCTGCAGATCCAGGAGACTTGAGCAGTGATATTCCATACAACTATCTTTCTGCCAACTTGATCCTGCAGGGCGCAGTGGATGCCAGCCGTTGTCCGGATGGAGGCTGGTCTGCGGATGGAACCGTCAATCAATGCGGATTGGAAGCGGCGCGGCCCTCGGTGGATGCATGGCAGAATCAATTTGATTCGTTGATCCTCAATACGGCTCATACCACCGGTGTTCCGGCGCAATTGCTCAAGAATCTGTTCGCGCGTGAAAGCCAGTTCTGGCCCGGGGTGTTCCGTGCCAGTTCCGATGCAGGACTGGGCCAACTGACGAATAACGGCGCAGACACGGCTTTGCTTTGGAATCCATCGTTCTACAGCCAATACTGTCCGCTCGTGCTTTCCTCCCAGGTCTGCAGCAGGGGATATGTTCACCTCAAGGCCAGCAATCAGAAGTTGTTGCGTCAGGCACTGGTCGGTAGTGTGGACGCCGCCTGTCAGGATTGTCCGCTGGGCATTGATTTGAGTCAGGCCAACTTCAGTGTAGGAGTGTTCGCGCATACACTGCTGGCCGAATGTGAACAGACCGCACAGGTCATTCTCAACAACGTGCCGTCCACCTCCACGCAATCGGCAGGAGACTTTGCTTCGTATGAAGATTTATGGAAGTTCACACTGGTCAACTACAATGCTGGATCAGGTTGTTTAGGCTTGGCAATCAACCAAACTTGGAACACAAACCATAAACTCACCTGGGATTTGCTTTCATCAAACTTCACCCCTGTCTGCGCTCCTGCGGCCGCGTATGTGGACGATATCAGCAAATAGTATTACCGCGCAACGCTGAAATGGGTGTTATTCGATGAGATAAGAGAAGGCATGGCATTCTTGCTCCTGCCACACGGCCAAGTTGAAGGGAGACGAAGTAAGCCATGCCCACAAGAATTGCAACGGAAGCGGGTCAAGGCAGTCGGCAAAGTTGGATGGAAACTGGTCCGGTACCGGAGTGCAACTTGAGCAAAGGGGATGCGGATCAGTTTTTCACGGAATTGACGAAGTATATGAAAGAATTTGGAAGGGTGTTGGTGCATATTCCGGTCAAGTAGCACAAGAGCGACACGGACCAATCTATTGGTGCGGTCTGTTGGTCAACTCTGTGCGCAAAAAGGTTGAGTAAAGGTCTTTGGCAGCGGCTCGGTGGGGAAGATTGCCGGGGTTGCCTTGGAGAAGGTTGTTTTTGGAAAGATTGCGCAGGGCGGGCGAAGAAAGCACGGGCGGATTGGCGGCGCGATTTGGACGGTTTTTTCAGACTTGGCAGCTCGAAAGTGTGAGGGAAAGACAAATTGGGTATTGACTTTTTCTTCAAAACATGTACAATAACTTTGTAAGTAAAGTTAACTTACAAAGTCGAGCCAATGTGACTATCCAAAAGGCCACACATCAGGAAACAAAAAAGCACAACCGGGACCTGGTCCTCAAGACGATTTTTGAAGCTGAGACAATTAGCCGGGCTCAGATCGCCCGCACCACGCGCTTGACAAGGCCAACGGTCTCGGATGTGGTCAGCGGCTTGCTGGCTGAGGATTTGGTGGAAGAGGTGGGAATCGGTTCTTCGATCGGCGGTAAATCTCCCATCTTATTAAGCCTGGTAAAAGACTCGCGCTACATGATCAGCTTGAACCTGGCCTACGACCAGTTCTGCGGTGCAGTGGTGAATCTGCGAGGTGAGGTCAAGGCAATGGAGTCAATTCCGGTGGCTGGTCAAGATGGCCAGCAAGCCTTGGGGAAGGTCTACGAAATCCTGGATCGCCTTACAAATTTGGACTGGAAGCCTTTGGTTGGAATTGGCGTTGGGACCCCGGGTTTGATCAATACGCGGGAAGGCATGATCGTCAATGCGGTGAATCTAGATTGGCAGAACTTGCCGCTCGCCCAGTTGCTGCAGGATCGCTTTCACTTGCCAACACACATCATGAACGACAGTCAGGCCGCGGCAATTGGTGAATATGTATATGGGGGCGGTTATGCGTCGGACGAGAATCTGGTGGTCATCAATGTAAGGCAGGGGATCGGCGCGGGCATTTTGATCAATGGCCGCTTGTTCCAGGGTGACGGTGGCGGTGCGGGTGAGATAGGTCACGTGGTGGTGCAGGAGAACGGACTGCAGTGTCGGTGTGGAAAGCGCGGCTGCCTCGAAACATTAGCCAGCACCCGAGCCGTCGTCCAGCGCGCGCAGATTCTCGCACCTGAGGTTGCTCCCTCTGCTTTGGCCGGAAATCCCGCTGCCATCACGTTCGATTCGTTGGTAGATGCATTTGCTTCGAATGATGCTCTGGCCAAACAGGTTGTTCTGGACGCCGCGCACTACCTGGGTGTTTCGATAGCCGGCTTGGTGAGCACGCTCAACATTAAACGATTTGTGCTGACCGGCGACATGACCCGTTTTGGTCAGGCATGGCTGGATGCAGTACGCGCGGCGACCGCACAAGCCACGCTTTCCAAGTTGGCCGAAGACACCAGCATTGACATCGGCAAGGTTGACTACCGCGGCTGCATCCTGGGTGCCTCGGCGCTTACGCTGCTGGATGGTTATTCGCTTTTGTTCCTGCACTCCCCCAGCGATTGATTTCAAAGGACCTCTGTGCTGATGCCGGTTTTCGAATTGATCAAGCCTCGTCATATTCCGCCACTGGATGCAGACTTTCGCCCGGCTGTACTCGCGAATCGGGATTTTCAGAAGCTCGCAAAGAAAAACGGAGTTCCTTTGGTAATTGGCCTGGAGCGCACGACGGGACAGTTGTCTCGATACGAACGATATGTATTTCCCGAATCGCATCCGCGGGCGGCGTCGAATTCTTATTATGCGGAGCGGTTAGTGAAATTCCTGCTGTGGCAGCGCGGTGCGTACAAAGTGTATCTGGGCGGGCCGCCCTCCGTGGGCAATTTTATTCGTGATGCTTATTCCGCGAACGGTCAGCAAAAATTCGACTATCACTTCATGGGCGGGCAGGTATACGAAAAGCCATTTGAAGTTCTGGTTTGCAAAGAGGATCAAGTGCCTGCCGCATGCGAGTCCGGAGCGCGGCTCGGCCGCCATTTGCAGGGATGTCGCATCGGCTTTGACCTAGGCGCATCGGATCGCAAAGTCAGCGCAGTTGTGGATGGGCAGGTTGTCTTCAGTGAAGAAGTCGTTTGGGAGCCCCGCAAGCATTCCGATCCTGAATATCACTATCAGCAGATCGTACAAGCGCTGAAAACGGCGTCCGCCCACATGCCCCGCGTGGATGCGATCGGAGGCAGCTCGGCCGGAATCTATATCGATAATCGGCCGATGGTCGCTTCGTTATTCCGATCTGTTCCAGAGGGTCGTTATCATGAAGTTCGCGACCTGTTCCTGCGGCTCCAGACGGAAATGGGTGTTCCCCTGGAAGTTATCAATGACGGTGACGTAACGGCGCTGGCCGGCTCGATGTCCATTGAGGACAATGGCATTTTGGGGATCGCTCTGGGGTCGAGTGAAGCCGCGGGTTATGTGGACACGAACGGACATATCACCGGCTGGCTGAATGAATTGGCTTTTGCGCCGATTGATTACAACCAGTCTGCGCCGATTGAAGAATGGTCCGGCGATCGCGGCTGCGGGGCATCCTATTTTTCCCAGCAATGTGTTTTTCGGCTTGCGCCCAAGGCGGGAATTGAAATCCCATCCGACTTAAGCGATGCGGACAAGCTTAAATTGGTTCAGGACAAGCTGGAGTCGGGGCATGACGGCGCGCTCAAAATCTGGCAGAGCATGGGAATTTATCTGGGGTATGGTCTGGCGCATTACGCCGACTTTTATGATATCCAGCATGTTTTGATCCTGGGTCGGTGTACCTCGGGCAGAGGTGGCGAGTTGCTGCTCGAAGGGGCGGAAGCTGTGTTGGAGACTGAATTTCCCGAACTGTTCGAGCAGATTCAACTTCATCTGCCGGACGAGAAAATTCGCCGGATTGGGCAGGCAGTGGCCGCGGCTAGTCTGCCATCGCTGAGTTCATAGGCAAGGGCATTATGCATTTTCATTTGGATACATCAGAAATCTTCATTCCCGATCAGCTACCCATGGAACAGGCGTTGGCGCGAACTACGCATCTTTGTGTATCCGCCCACCAGGATGATATCGAGATCATGGCGGCTCAACCGATTCTGGAATGTTTCCGGCAGAAGGATAAATGGTTTGCCGGCGTCGTAATCACCGATGGACGCGGCTCGCCGCGCGATGGTTTCTACAAGGAGTTTACGGACGAGGAAATGAGGCTCGTTCGATTCAAGGAGCAACGCAAGGCGGCAATTGTCGGGGAATACGCCGCGCTTGTGCTGTTGGATTACCCGAGCAAGGTTGTGAAGGATGCGTCGAGGAGCGAACCGGTGGACGACCTGGTTGCGTTGCTCAAGGCTACCAGCCCCGACTACATTTATACGCATAACCTTGCTGATAAACATGATACGCACGTGAGTGCCGCATTAAGGGTTATCTCAGCCATTCGCAATTTACCTTCGGAACAGCGCCCCAAAAAGCTCTATGGATGCGAAGTCTGGCGGTCGCTGGACTGGATGGAAGATTCGGACAAATTGCCCATGAACCTCTCTGAACACGAAAATCTACAAGCCGCATTGTTGGGCGTTTTTGATTCGCAAATCGCAGGCGGCAAACGTTACGATCTGGCGTCCATGGGCCGCCGCCGCGCGAACGCTACTTATTTTGAGACGCACGGCGTTGACATGGCCACTGGCCTTTCCTATGGCATGGACATGACACCTTTGATCGTTGATGACAAATTGGATCCAGGGGCATTTGTCCATGAAATCCTGCAGCACTTTGTCCAGGATGTAAGCCAGCGGATTACAAGGTTCAATTGAATGTTTAAAAATTCCTTGTCCATTCTGAAACATGTGAACGAAAGGAGGCTGAGCGGAAAAGTCACCTTGCTGGTTGATTGTCGTTCAAAATCTTTCAAACGAAAACTATAAGGAGAAGAATACATGCGTACCAAATTGCTCGTTATGCTTGTCCTGGTGAGCGTTCTGTTCAGTGCCTGTGCGCAGGCCACTCCCACGGCAGCTCCTGCCACTCAGGCCCCGGCTCCTGCAGTACCGACCGCGGCTCCAACCACAGCACCGACAACGGCACCTGCCTCTGTAGTTCTTAATGTGGCTGTCGTCGACTATGTAAAGGGCACGACGGATACGTGGCTGGAGAATACAATTGTCCCTGCCTTCAAAGCGCAACATCCTGAAGTCAGCGACGTTCAATTCACCTGGTTGACATGGGGTACCTACAATGATGTTCTGGCCGGCTACTTCAATACAGGGACGGGCCCTGACATTATCAACTTTGGTTCCGAATACATTGCCCAGTACGGCTCGCAGTTGGCTGATCTGACTCCTTACCTTGGCAAGGATGCCTGGCCCGATTACGCGCAGTACATTCCCTCCACCATGGCTGGCGTTACCACGGCTGATGGCAAGCTGCGCGGTCTGCCTTGGTTGATCGCTCCGCGCGCGTACATGTGCAACATGACCGAATTGCAGGCGGCTGGCCTTACTTCCGTGCCGACCACTTATGCAGACTGGATCAAGGAAGCGAAATCTGCCACCATCATCAAGAATAATGCCCTGCAACAGGCCGGCTTGGTCGTGACCGGCAAATTGGACGACTGGCAGGAATACATTGGCCTGATCTGGGGTCTCGGTGGTCAACTGTATAATCCTGACGGCACGTCGAATTTCTCGAGCAAGGAAAGCCAGGCCGCGCTCAAGTTCATGTACGACCGCCGCCGCGCTGAATATCCGAGTGAGACCGTTGCAGATCTTCCCCAGACGAATGGCAATCGCCTCTCCGATGGTTCCGCGGCCTGCGTCCTCGGCAACATGTGGGGTTTCCCGGCCGCAACGGATCCGGTTTGGAACAACATTCAGCTGGCTCCGTATCCGACCGACGCCGACTTCCCCAACAGCAAGCCCATCTCGATGGTCTTTCAGGACTGGCTGGGTATTCCAGCCTACTCCAAGAACGTGGCACTGGCTGCTGATTTCTTGAAAATGCTCGGCTCTGCTGATAATCAGTTTACTTATAACAAGGGCTTCGGCTCATTCCCGCCGCGCAAGGATGCCTGGCATGATTATACTGATACTACCCTGATGAAGAATATCGGCAACATCATGGACCAGTACGGAGTTGCCTTCTCGGATGTCCGCGATACCGCCAAGCTGGTTACCATCCTGCAGAAGGAAATGCCCGCCTACTTTACTGACCAGGAGGATCTTGCCACCGCAGTGGCCAACATCGATCAACAATACACACAAGCCCTCAAAGACGATGGCTGGATTAAATAGGCAGCAAGCATAGTTGCAATTATCGATGGGGATGATCTCATCCCCATCGATACGAACATTAATCCGAGGACCGATCATGGCTAATCCTTATCTAAATACTGTTTACTGGGCCGCCGCCACGGTTTTGTTCATCATCATCACTAGTTTGATTTCCGGTGCATCGGCGCGCTTCGTGGTTAAGATAAGGGGCGGCACGAAAAAACTCCAAGAGCGGGCCTTCGCAGGTTATCTGTTTGCCGCTCCCTGGGTCGTCGGATTCTTGATCTTCGTCCTCATACCCATGGTGTTGTCCCTCTATTGGAGCTTTAACAAGGTCGAACCCCTGAAGCCGGTAATTTGGGTTGGCTTAAAGAACTACCTTGATCTCTTTGGTGACAGCGATTTTAAGTACGCCTTTCTGAACTCGCTTTTCATCACCGTGATCGGCCTGCCTTTGCAAATCGGTGCGGCCTTGATCTTGGCGCTCTTGCTCAGCCAAAAATTGCGCGGGATGCGCCTGTTTCGGGTGGCGTTCTATATGCCGGTTGTGCTGGGCCTGAATTCAGCAGTGTTGTTGTGCTGGGGTTTGATGTTTAACGCCAATAATGGCATCGTCACGCAGATTATCCAGGGCCTGGGTCAAATTTTTGTGCCCTTTAACTGGCTTGACCGGCTCTTCATCTATATCAATGAGCTGATCAGCGCGGCATTCCTGGGTTTTCAATCGGGCAGGTATAAGATTTTGCAGAACGTGATCAGCGCCGGCTTTCCCGCTGCAGACCGGGTCCCGCTCTGGCTGCAATCTCCTCTCTGGACCAAGACGAGCCTCATCATTCTGCTGATCTGGAGCTGCGGGACGATGATGATCTTCTATCTGGCGGCCCTGAATAACGTCCCCCAGGAGATCTACGAAGCTGCCGAAGTGGACGGGGCCAATGCATGGCAGCGCTTTTGGAACGTGACCTGGCCGTTGATTACCCCCTACACTTTTTACAACTTGATCGTGGGGATGATCGCCATCATCCAGCTTTTCAATGAACCCTATGTGCTATTTTATAATACTCCTACGGTGGCCCAATCGGCTCAATCCGTGGTGTACTACCTGTACATAAATACCTTCCGCTTTAACCGGATGGGATACGGGTCTGCCATCTCCTGGTTTTTGCTGATTGTCATTATGTTCATTACCTTAATCCAGTTTCGATTGCAGAATCGTTGGGTGCAGTACGATCTGCGATAGGAGTAATCGATGAGCGCCCTCCGCCGACCGACTGATCATGGAATCGTTCCTCTCATCATTCGAGAGAGAAAGGGATTCAAGTTATTTCCTTTCCTATGGAAAATCCTTCTATACCTTGTGTTGCTTGTTGGCGCTGCCATTACGCTCTTTCCATTGTTCTGGATGATTTCAACCTCATTCAAAACCGAGGCCGAGTCAAATGCCTCCCGGATTATCTGGTTGCCGCATCAAGTCCAGCTGGACGCCTATAAGGCAATCCTTGCCAATAAAGATTTTCTGATCGCCTACGCCAATTCAATTTTCGTTACCATCATTGCGCTGCTGGGGACCGTGATCACGATCGCACTTGTCGCTTATGCGTTTAGCCGAATCGAATGGCCGGGCAGGAATCTCGTGTTCTTCCTGATGCTGTCGACCATGATGATTCCCACTCAATCGCTGGCCGTACCGCAATATATGATCTTTCTGAAATTCAAATGGGTCGGTACGTTCAACCCGATTGTCATCCCGGGCTTCTTCGCTGGCGGCGCCGCGATGATTTTCCTTCTGCGTCAGTTCATGGCGCAAATCCCCAAAGAATTGGACGAAGCAGCCCTGATGGACGGTGCCACTCATTTGCAGATTTGGTATTACGTGATCATGCCGTTATGCCGCCCGGCAATTGCCACGATCAGCGCTATACTGTTCGTGGGCATCTGGAACAGCTTGCTTTATCCCCTGATTTTCCTGACCTCCACCAAGTTGTACACCTTGCCGATCTTTGTAACCACATTGTATAACCCGCAAATGCCAAGCCAGCCCTGGCCGACGATCATGTCGGCATCCGTCTTGACTGCGCTCCCACTCTTGATCATTTTCTTCTTTGCACAGCGCTACTTGATCGAGAGCATCGTGCTTACCGGCTCGAAAGGTTAAATCCCTGAGAAGTCGCCTGTTGACTGATTGGATTCAAGACAGCCCGGGAAAGGATATGTCATGAAGGCCTCGATGGGAGAAATGATTGGCCAGCGGCTGATGCTGGCCTTTCAGGGCAAAGAGCAATTGTCGGCTGAGATTCGAAAAGCCATCAAACAATTCAGGCCAGGCGGCATGACTCTTTTTAGAAGCCATAATATTGATGATCCTCCACAGGTGAAACACTTGACCGATTTGCTTCAGAGCGCTGCCCGTGAAGCGCGGCTTCCGCCGCTCTTAATTGCTGCCGACCAAGAGGGCGGTCAATTGATGGCGGTTGGCAATGGAACAACCTTGCTGCCAGGCAATATGGCGCTCGGCGCAACAGGCTCAACGGATCTATCGCGCCGCGCCGGGGAGGTGCTGGGACGCGAACTTGCCGCGATGGGCATCAACGTCAATTACGCGCCGTGCTGCGACGTAAATTCGAATCCGGACAATCCAGTGATCGGCATCCGCTCATTCGGCGAAAATCCTGCGGCGGTCGCTGAACTGGCATCTGCCATGGTGACTGGGATTCAATCCGCGGGCGTTGCTGCCTCAGCCAAACATTTTCCGGGCCACGGCGATACGACCAGCGATTCGCATGCGGAATTACCGGTTGTTTCTCATGCGCTGCTTCGTTTGCGCGCCGTGGAGTTTCCTCCTTTTGAATCCGCGATTCGAGCCGGGACGAAAATGGTGATGACGGCGCATTTGGCTTTGCCCGCCATTGACGGTTTGGACGCATCGCCAGCCACTCTTTCATCCGCCGTCCTGAAAGGTCTTTTGCGCAATCAGCTTGGATTTCAAGGCGTGATCATCACCGACGCGATGGATATGCACGCTATCACGCAGGGCAATGCGCTGGGGGCAAATGCAGTTCGCGCCGCGGCATCCGGTGCCGACTTGTTACTGATGACAACGGATCCGAACGACCAGGACTTGGTTCACACGAACCTGTTGCGGGCCGCGAAAGATGGAACGCTTGCCGCCCAAGATCTAACGGATTCCGCTGAAAGAATATCTTCCCTGAAGAGATGGTTGGCGAATCGAGAAACCAAATATGGTTTGGACGTTGTCGGATGCAGCGATCATCGCAGAGTCGCAGATGAGATCGCATCGCGGTCCATCACGCTGGTGCGCGATCATGCTAAGATCTTGCCACTTTGCCTGGCATCCGGACAAAGAGCCGCCGTGATCGTTCCCAGGCCAGTCGATCTCACTCCGGCCGACACGTCATCATACGAATCACCTGCGCTGGCATCCGCATTCCGAAAATATCACCCCGAAACCGATGAGTACTCCGTTTCACACGCTCCCACGCAGCAGGAAATCGCAGGAGTCCTCGACCGGATTTCAAACTATAGCCTGGTCGTGATTGGAACGCTGAATGCGTTCAGTGAACGCCGACAGCAGGAATTGGTCCATCAGATTCTGCTGCGAAATATTCCCACGATCGTGATCGCGATGCGACTGCCTTATGACCTGATGTCCTTCCCGGGGGCTCCAACCTATGTTTGCACCTATTCTCTTCTTGAACCGTCCATGGGGGCGGTGGCATCCGCTTTGTTCGGGCGGGGCAAGTTTCAGGGAAGACTTCCAGTTTCAATACCGCATTTATATCCGGCGGGATATCCTTCTGATTTATGAGGGCACGTTCATAATCATTGTTTAGTTTAGCGCGGGCTTCTTCAACGGGGTGATTTGTGCTGGTCTGATCTTGTCCTAACGGTATGCTACTGATCGTCTCATCAATAATTGAACTTTTCAGATGGGCAGGCCCGCTCCGGCAAATAAGTATTGAACGAGCTGGGGTCTGCGCCGCAGGCGAGCAACTGCGGAATAGACTTGGCAATGGAGGTCGAGCAGATCCGTGCCGCAGACGTTGGCTAATTCGGCATACTTGTGTTGGCCCCAGATACCTTCATCGGGATTGAGATCGGGCGCATAAGGCGGCAGGAACTCCAAATGGATGTGCCTGGCGGCCCCATTGGCCAGATATTCACACACGTCCCGATTGCGATGAAGGGGTGAGCGGTCCCAGATTACCAGGAGCTTCCTTGCGATCTGTGAATGCATGTGTTCCAAGAAATGAACGCTATCCATGCCAGTCAACGCTTCGTAACTTGAGCGGGTAAACAGCCAGCCCCGGGGCGTGATGGCGCTCATCATCGAAAGAGGATTGCGCGTTTCCAAGACCTTCCGCACCGGGGTTTGGGCCAACGGGGCATCGGTCCGCAACAGGGCCGGCAGCAAATAGAAGCCGGATTCATCCACAAAAAGGAGGATTCTGGGCTCCAAAGCGGCTCTTGCGTAAATCTCGAACCAGGTGTGGGTACGCCAATGGGTACTCTTCGCTTCGTTGCGTTGGAGGGCTCGCTGCATGGGCTGTTGCGGCGTCCAGCAAAGCTCCTGCAGCAAACGCGCCACATGCGACCGGTGGCACGAAACACCAAACTCCCATTCGATCACCTGCTTTGCTCTGCGGCAGGTCCGCACGTCGCCGCGAAATCCATAGGCTTCCGCGCCGTGCGAAAGCAGGTCCGGAATCAATTGCCTTTGGGCCTCGCTGGGTGCCGGCGGACGCGCAGGCGGCGAATGCAGGCGCAAACTCGGCTTCCCATGCGCTTTGGCCTTGTGCAGCCATTGGCTCACGACGCCCTTGCTGACCTTCAGGGCCACCGCTATTTCGGACTGCATTCAGCCACTCCGCTTCAACTTGAGAGCATGAAACCGCCGCTGCTCTTTCCAATTCCGTTTGCCTGCCTTTTCCTCAGACATGTCACAGTGGTAACATGTCCAACAGTTTCATTATTTATGAGACAATCAGTAAGCTTCGGCACTGGCATCACAAGGGCGGGCCAATGTATAATGTGCAAACCGTAAGCGAAGGAAATGAAGGATTGCGCTCGCCTTAGATCACAGTTTTCTGATGATTGCGGCGTTCCATTCTAATTTTGAGAGGTAGTCCTATGGAAAAAGAAGATGAGTTGACCCAGACCGCGCATGTGGGCATACGACGGCGTATCGAATACAAGTGGATCACGCTCAGTGTGACCACAATTGGCTCGCTGATGGCGGCGATCGACAGCACGATCGTGATTCTGGCGCTCCCCGATATGATGGTGAAACTTCACGCCGACCTAATCGAGATGGTCTGGGTCATCATGGCCTACATCCTGATCAGCACCGTTTTTTTGCTGACCTTTGGGCGGGTGGCGGATATGCTGGGGCGGGTGCGGATGTACAACCTTGGTTTTGTTGTTTTCACGGTGGGTTCTGCTTTATGTGGTATCTCGCAGAGTGCCACGCAGCTGATCCTGTTCCGCCTCGTCCAAGGCTCCGGCGCGGCGTTGATGATGGTGAACAGCCCGGCCATTATCACCGAGGTTTTTCCGGCGAACGAGCGCGGGCGGGCGCTCGGTATCAACGGCATCACTTGGGCACTAGGCGGGATTGTCGGCCCCCTACTGGGGGGCGTGATTCTCGCGGCCGCCAGCTGGCGCTGGATATTCTATATCAATGTGCCGATTGGAATTATCGGCACAGTGTGGGGTTATCGCGCTCTGCATGAAATGTCAAAGCCCAAACAGGGCGAACGTTTTGATCCGGTCGGAGCGGTAACTTTTAGTTTCGGCTTGGTTTCCCTTTTGATCGCGCTGACGCTCGGCATCCAGTATAGCTGGACATCCCTACCGATTCTGTCGCTCTTTGTCGTGTTCGCGGTTATGTTTGTTGTTTTCTTTGTCTGGGAACGCCGCCCGGTAAATCCGGTGCTGGACCTCTCGCTGTTCCAAAACCGCGTCTATAACTTTTCAGTACTGGCCGCGATGCTCCAATCCCTTGCCATGTTCGCTGTCGACTTCTTAGTTGTCTTTTATCTACAAGGAGTGCGCGGCTACAGCCCTTTGACGGCGGCCCTGCTGCTCATGCCGCTCCCTCTGGTGAGCGCCGTGGTGGGACCGTTGAGTGGACTGCTTGCCGACCATATCGGGGCACGCATCCCTGCAACGCTTGGCGTATTATTGCAGGCTGTCGCACTGGTATGGTTCATCTCGCGGCTTTCGCCTGCAACACCTTACTGGGAGCTCGCGGTGGGCTTAGCCTTAATGGGCTTGGGCGGCGGCTTGTTCTGGTCGCCAAACACAAGCGCCGCCATGAACGGTGCGCCGTTGTCACGGCTTGGCATCGCTTCGGCAACGCTTGCCACTTTGCGTCAAACAGGGATGGTCACAAGTTTTGCCCTGGCCCTGGCCGTTGCGGCGGGGAGTCTGCCAAGCGATGTGGTGATGGATCTCTTCGTGGGCACGAACGTTGCACTCGGCTCGGAGATGATGCAGGCCTTCATCGTTGGCATCCAGAATGCTTTTATAGTTTCCGCTTTGCTATGCCTGGTTGCGGCCGGCTTTTCACTCGTGCGTGGCAAAGAAAATCGCCAACAACAAGTACAGTCGGATGCGTCGGCAAACTAAGACTATCGACAACCGCGTTGGGCTACAGCCTGGTTTTGTAGTGGACAGCCGAGACCGCTCTTAATCGTTCGGCAGAACTCTCGGGCGTAATATCGCGCTGCGGCATGGCAAGCATCTCATACCCTACCATGAACTTGCGGACCGTGGCCGAGCGCAACAGCGGCGGGTAAAAGTGAGCATGAAGGGTCCATTCCGGATGAGCTCGGTTGTCAAACGGCGCCTGATGGAATCCCATGGAATAGGGGAAAGAGACATTGAATAGGTTGTCAAAGCGAGTGCTCACTTGCTTCAGAACTTCGGCCAAAGCCGCGACCTCGTCGAATGTCAACTCTGCTAGATACGCCAGAGGCCGATGAGCTACTACCAATACTTCAAAAGGCCAAACCGCCCAGAATGGCACCAGGGCTGTGAACCGCGAATTCTGGAACACGACCCGTTCCCCGCGTCTATGTTCCTCCTCCACGTAGTCAATCAGCAGAGGCTTGCGATGCTGAGCCAGATATGCGCTTTGAGAAGCAAGCTCCTTATGGATCTCGTTCGGTAATTCTGACTGCGACCAGATCTGACTGTGGGGATGAGGGTTGGAGCATCCCATCATTGCGCCTTTGTTTTCGAAAACCTGCACATTCGTTATGAAATCTCTTTTGCCTAATTCCTCGGTTTGTTCTGTCCAGGCGGTGATGATGGTTTGGATGGCGGGAAGGTCAAGCTCCGGCAGGGTCAGGTCATGGCGGGGGGAAAAACAAACCACTCGGCACAGTCCCTTCTCGGGTATGGAGACCAGCAACGGATGCCCCGAACGGGAATTCTCTGCAACCACCCCAGGCAATAATGAGGGGAAGTCATTGTCGAAGACAAAGGTACCGGCGTAATTAGGATTCCTGATTCCGCCGGCGCGTTCATTCCCCGGACACAGATAACAGTCAGGATCGTATGGGAGCAAGTTTTCAGAAGCGGGCTTTTCTAGTTGACCGAGCCAGGGACGCTTGGCTCGGTGAGGAGAAACCAGCACCCAGTCACCCGTTAATGGGTTGAAGCGGCGATGCGGCGAATCGAACATCGGCTGAGTCTTGATCCTTTCTCTGCGAAATTATTCCAACGCTCCTTCATTTTCTCCGCTTTCAAGTGTATCCCATTCATTGGCAAGCCGACTGGGATCGAGCGGCCTAGGACGTTGCCTTCCTCCGGGCGGCTGAGACTGTCACCAGCGTCATTGGTTATTTTGAATGATGGCTAATTGCCTGCGTTGCCCAGGTCCGTGCCGCCATCATCGCTGAGAAGCCATAAATGTGGATCCCGAGCATGAGGGCATGTTCGATCTCCGCGGCGGACGCGCCTGCATCAAGGGCACGATGCACATGAGATTGGACTGCGCTTTCGGATTTGGTCGCAGCAGCCATCCCCAGTTTGATCAACTCGCGCGTCTTGGCATCCAACGGTCCGGACCCGGCAATCGCCTCTCCAAGATTTTCGTAAGCCCGATACACCTCCGGATGCTTCCTGCGAAACTGCTGGTACGGTTTGGGAAGTCTGCTCATCTCTACCTCCTAATTCTCTTTGGCTGGACGCTCCATGGTCACGCACATTTCTGCGGACTCGATCAAATAATAACCCTCATTCGCACATGTTCGGCATAAGGTTGCGCCGTTGACGATCACTTCGCGTTCATTTATGATTTCTTCGCCACAATACTCGCACTGGACGCGCGCTAGTGGATCGCTGATCAGCTCCGTCAATGTCGGATGAAGCTTGACTTCTTGAATTCGCAATAATTCCGCATCAGGCATGAGCTCATAGCCTTGTAGTTGGGCAAAATAACGACGCGGCTCGTTGGGCGCATAGAGCAGCGCGCGCTCCCGCACATTCAACCCGGGCGAGATTCGGACCGCACGCCCCGTCTTAACATCGGCAAACGTAGCCGCCAGCTTGCCAAGGTCGTTGACGTGTAAGGTGCGATGCCCGATCGTTGCGCCAGTGGCGACCTCGATGCCGTCCGCAAAACAACCGTCGCTTTCAAGGATGATCAGCGCCGTGCTTTTGTTGACGGGTGACTCCAATCCCAGCGTTCCCAATCCGGCCAGGCCGATGCGGACGCCCAGCACTTGCCGTGGGCAGAGATGATCGTGTCGAGACGAGGATTGCTTGAGCAAATCCGATATGCAACGAGACATGAAAACTCCTTTGACTAATCCGTGCGCAGAATCAAATGCTGATCTGCTGTGATTTCAACGCGCAAAGAACGCAGTGGATTTTGAGCCGGTCCGCGCAACACGTTTCCATTCGCATCATAACGAGAACCATGACATGGGCACCCAAAACCGTAATCTTGTTGCATGACCGTGCAGCCCAGATGTGTGCAAACCAGACTCAATGCCGTGAAACCGGTTTGGCTGTGGATCAGAACCGCCGGAACGTCCGGAACAAGGGAGCGGCTTCCGATTGGATAATTCTCCATCGGCCCGATATCGAATTCCGTCTTCACGGGCGGCTCGGTTTGATAATTCAGAAAGCGAATCAGCGCGCCGATGCCCAACGCCCCGCTGATCGTCAGCAGGACAGTCGTGATGAGCTTGAAAAAGTCGCGGCGGGATAGCTCGGGCATATTAGCGTTGAACCGAATGGCAGGCGTGGCAATAGGCCGATGACTGATCAGTTCCGTTCTGCGTACAGCCGCTGCCCATCACCGGCGGGATAGTGAAAACCTGACCGGTGGCTTTGCCGACAAGCTGATACGTTCCGTCGGGCAGGAGACGCGTGTTCCACAAAGGCTCACCTTTTTCGGTGACGAGAATCGTATCACCTAATTGCAAATCCACAACCGGATTCAATTGGGCCTGACGGAACGCGATGTCGTTCGGATCGGTGAGCGTCTTGGTCAGCGGCAATTGCGTGGGTGTGCCGTGGCAGGTCTTGCATTGAATGTACTGGATATCCGCCTCGTTGGAGTGAATATCGCCGTCGCCCATGGCTTCGATGCGCGTATGGCAGTCGATGCAATCCAATTCATACTCGCACTTGGTGAATTGGGCAATGGGCTGATAATAATTCTGCAGGCGGTTGTCCGGCTGGGGCTGGTCCGTGCGCTGCAGGAAGGTCATGGTTTGCAGGTCATAATTACCGCGATTATGGCAGGTGTTGCATTGGGTGTATGGAATGTCGGTCGTCAATTCATGAATTTGACCTTGGGGATATGAGGCGACGTTGGGTGTATGACATGCCGCACAGCCGGTCAGCCGATCGAATTGCGGACCGGGCAGCGGCTGGGCGTTGATATGGCAGAACAAACAATTCACTGCAAATTTCTGGATGAGTGGATTCGTCTGTTTCGCCGGATCGAAGGCCTGAAGAACTGGCACACCCGTTGTGGTCGTGATCTGATTATCGCTCTCCGCCCGGATGCCGAAGCGGGCGGTCAAGTCCGATTCCGCGCCGAAGGTATAGAGGATGTTCGTGATCGCGCCGGCGTAGGTGGATTGAACGCTGGTCATCACACGCTGGATGTGGTTGTTGTTATCCGCGGCACCACCAGAGTGACAATTGCTTCCGCCACAATTTTCTTGTACCACCGATAAGTCTGAGGGATTCGCTCCGCCGCGCAACGTGCTGTGCGCTAGGTCGGCATTCAAGGCCAGGGCCACGCCACCGTGACAGATCACGCAGCCAAAGGTTTTGACCGGATGGGACGGACTGATCTGCGGCAAATCACTGTGGCACGTGAGACAATATTCCGGTTTGCCGGTCAGCGTTGGTATCAAAACAATCGGTTTGGGTTGACGCGAATTCATCCACCACGCGGCGACTATGGCAAACAGAAGGATGGCGGAACCCAATGCGATCAAGCGTTTCATAACTCTAGGACGAGGGCAGACTCCCGAAGATGGTTAAGATAATAATCAATAAAGCAACAACCGCGAAAACAAATTGTGCCACTCGATTGGAACGCGGCAACCAGCTTCCCAATTCGGCATCGGCGGGCTTGGGAAAGACGTATGGAATCAGCGCCAGGATAATCAGGATCGTCAACGGAACCAGCACGCCCCAGAAGAAGGGATCGCCCCACTTGAGGATTTGCTGAACCCAGAGAAAGAACCACGGCGCGCGCGCGTTGCCTGACATGATGTTGATATCCGTAATGGGTTGCGCGATCGGCGCGGGGATGAACGCCGCGAAAAGTATCAAAGCCGCGCCAGTGAGCAGCATCACCAGGACTTCGCGTCGAAGTAATTCGTTGCGCGTGATCCGTTCCTTATCCACGCGCAGACGCGGCGGTGGAACGGCGATCCCTCCATCGCGGCGGACGCGGAAGATGTGCCAGATCATCATAATGATCGCGACAAGCGTCAGTCCGAAAATATGCCAGGCGTAGAACCGGATCAGGGTTGGCAAGCCGGGCCGGGTGCCGCCTGTGAGAACGATGTAAAGCGAATTGCCGATCCACGGGACGGTCTTGATGAGATTCGTGCCAACCACCAATGCCCATTGAATTCCCTGATCCCATCGAAGGATATAACCGGTGAAGTCGAGCAGGATGGCCAGGACGAACAATGCCAAACCAAGCAAATAGTTGAAGCGCCGGGGCGGAGCATAGGAACCGGTAAAGACCACGCGTGCCAGATGAACTGCGCTGACGACCAAGAGAAGTTGCGCGGCCCAGAAGTGAATGTTGCGAATCAGTCCGCCGAACGGGACGAGATAGCTGATGATTTGAATCGATGATGCGGCCTGGTCGGGCGTGGGAACGTAATAGAACATTTCAAGGACGCCCGTCGCACCCAGCACGAGGATCAGGAAGACGGCTGTCCCGCCTGCACCGAGCGTATATCGCCAGCGCGACTGTTTGGCTGGAATTGTCGGTGGATGGAGGTGGTGAAAGAAGGTGGGGCGCATGTGAATACCGCTAAATGATAACTGAGAAAAAGGATAAAAACCGCTCCGTGACCGGAGCGGTTTTTGGCTAGTCGGATGCTGCGTGCTGGCCGTCTTCATCTTCAAAAAGCGGAAGATATTTGGCGGCCAATCCAAATGCAAGGATGCCGAAAGAGAAGATACCGACTGAAATGGAAAGCTCAGGCAGGGATGGAATGTAATGCGCGTTGAATTGCATCAGGCTCGGGATGTAAGTCAAGGGATCGGGATGACGCACCGCAAACCAACTTACATCAAAACGGTCCAGTATCATTCCAAATAACAAGATGATCGCGCTGCCTAGAATTCCGTTCGGGCTTTGGCGAATCTTCTTGAACGAGAAGAAAATCAATGGGATGATCGAACCGAGCAGAATCTCTGCCCAGAAGAGCGTGGTCATCAATACATGGTTTCTGTCCATGTTGAAAAGATATTGCAGATCGTTCGATACGGTCAACTCGGTAAAACGGACGATCAAATAGATCGCTAAAACAATCGGAATGGCTCCTGCCAGTTTTTCCAAGAGATGGATTTCCAAGCCGCGATGAAAATAGCGCGAACTGACGGCGGATTCGAAGATGATCATTGCCAGGCCAATAGCGATAGCCGAGATAAAGAACAACACCGGCAAGATCGGCGTCCACCAAAGCGGATAGAGCTTTGCAGGTTGGATCAGCAGTAGTGAACCCAGCGAGGATTGATGCAATGTCGAAAGCACCACGCCGAGGATCACGAACGGCATGATGAACTTGTGGATGAAGTGCGCGACCTTCTTCCGTTTGATCCCTTCAAAGAAAACGGGCGAAAACTCGATGGCCAGTACGGTGAGATAGCTCATCACACAAATGCCGATTTCCAGCAGCACCGACGTATCGTTCATGTGGATCATCATATACCATATTCTTTCTGGATGACCGAGGTCGACCAGCAAGGCGATGACAACCATGATGTAGCCGAGGAAACCGGTCAACACAGATGGCCTTAGCAAAGGTTGAAATTCCTTCAATTCGAATATGTATACAATGGCTGCCATGACGAATGCGCCGCTGCCGATGGCAACGCCAGTGAACAAGTCGAAGCTGATCCAGAAGCCCCACGGATACGAATAACTCAAATTGCTAATTGCGCCAATACCATAGATATAACGGATCATGGCTACAACGAAAGCGATTCCCATCAGCGCCAATAGAATCCAAACCAGCGGGCTTAGATGAAAGCGAAGTCGAGGGTTGATCGTAACTTGCATTTTCATTTTGTCTCCTCCGATTTGGCCCTCGCTTCTTCAGCGGCAATTTGTTCTTTCCTCTTGTTGAATTGATGCACCCCAATCGTAACGCCCGTCAGCACGGCAGCCCAGCTGAGCGCGAATGGGATAGTGATTCCCATTACCGTTTCACTGACATTTTTGACCGGCGTGGAGCTGAGGTTCGGCAGGCCAAGTTGATCGAACGGTACGTGGGAAAGGATCAAATAGGATGTTCCGCCGTTTTCGGTTTCGCCGTAAACGTGATTGATATAGCGATCTGGATGCGCGGCGATGCGGGCATGGGCTGCTTGGAGCAAATCATCGCGCTCGCCAAACATCAATGCATCAGTGGGGCAGGTTGCGACGCAGGCCGGTGCCAAGCCAACATCAATTCGTTGCGGACACATCGTGCATTTGTCAATGAACGCGCCGTCAATCAAACCCCTGTTGTAATCAAAGTGCGGCACGCCAAACGGACAGGCGTTCATGCAGTAGCGGCAGCCGATGCAGACGTTCTTGTTGTACAGCACCGGTCCGTCTTCGCGCTTGCTGTAGGCTCCCACCGGGCAGGCCGACAGGCAATCGGGTTCTTCGCAGTGCATGCAGTGATAAACCATCGAAGCGCGTCCGAGATTCGGATATTCGCCCATGAGTCCAACGCCGGCAACCCAAATGCGGGTCTTGTCCATTGGGATATTATTCTCCACGCTGCAAGCGATCATGCAGGCGCGGCAGTCGATACAGCGCGTGGCATCGAAGAGAAAAGTCTTGTGTTTGATGTTCTGAATGTCAGTCATAGTGTCACCTCGCTACGCCTTCTGTACCGTCACAAATGTCTGGCTGAGTGCCTGACCGCCGCTGATCGGATCGGTGAATGTGAGGCGTATGTCCGAATCGCTCGAACCGAGACCGTAAGCCGTGGTCAAGCCCATCGAGAGGTGACCGAAGCCGGGCTGCATGTACACGCAATCGGGGCGGATGGCTTCCGTGACGATCAGCTTGACATAGATCTGGCCGACGCTGCTCGTGACTGAAACCATGTCTCCATTATTCAAACCTTGCGATGCCGCGACCTTGGTGTTCATCCACAAACCAGGCTCGTCATCATATTTATGAAGTAATTGATTGTTCTGTGTGGCGAACTGGGTCTGGCGCGCGCCCTTGCCGGTCAGCAAATAGAAATGACCGGATGACGGCGCGGGCGGTTGATCCCACTTTGGAACCCCATCGAACCCGGCTTGGTCGAGCGTTGCCGAGCTCAACTCGATCTTGCCGCTGGTCGTGGTCCACTTATAGATGTCGGAATTGCCAACCGGCAGGTCCACATAACCTTGTCTACGGACTGTATCCAAAGAGACGCCCAATGGCGCAAGTTGTTGGTTGAGGTAATCTTCCTCATCCTTATACTGGAAAAAATCGCTCAGGCCCAACCGGTCGCCTAGTTGTTTGTAAATCCATAGTGTCGATTTACCTTCGCCTTGTGGCTCGATCACCGGCTGACGCAGGAAGGCACGGCTGCCCGTCACGGAAAGAGGAGTTCCAACCAGCGAGAGCGGATCATAGCGTTCGAGATACGAGGCCTCCGGCAGAACGACATCCGAGAACCAGGCGGTATCGTTCATAAGGATATCAATCGTAACGATAAAGTCCATTTTCTCAAACGCTTTGAGCGTCTTCTTGCGATCCGGGATTGACATGACCGGATTCTGTCGCGAGATGAGCCAGCCGTGTGCGGCGTACGGGTTTTCGTCAATGATGGAATCCCTTAGTTGCTGGATCACGCCATATTGAAGCGGAACGAAGGGGTATTTCCACGGCACGCCGTCCAAACGCAATGCCGAAATGCGCGGGTAGGGAGGTTGCTGCGGCGCGCCCAGTCCCGCACCTTCACCGCCTCCGGCAGGGAACAGCGTCCGGCCCCAATTGCCGACGATTGCGTTGAGGATGGTAATAGCGCGTTCGGTCTGGAATGAATTAACGAAGTTCGAGGTGCGCCAATTATTATGTGCTAGCGCGTTCGGCGCGGCAGCCGCAAACTCGCGCGCAATCCGTCGAATCGTATCCGCTGGAATCTCCGTTATGGCCGCCGCCCATTCGGGTGCATATTGGTGAACCGCGCTTGCAACTTCATCAAAGCCGACTGTGTATTGCGAGACAAAACTTCGGTCATACAAGTTCTCGCCGATGATGACATTGAGCAGCGCAAGATGAAACGCCAAATCGGTGCCGGGACGAATCGGGAGCCATTCGGTTGCTTTCGCGGCGGTTTTCGTGAAGCGCGGGTCGAGATAAACCACCTTCACGCCTCGATCGATGGCGTGGATCAAATCGCCGGTCTCAGAGTTTGATATGGCTTCCGCCAGATTTCGCCCCGTGAGAATAAGATAGTTCAATTGGCTGTAATCGCGCTCGGGTTCTTCCAGGCCAAACGTCATCAGATTCGCGACGGTCATGGCGTTGAAACAAAGACTGCGTTGCGTGCCATAATTCGGCGAACCGAATGCGTTCAACAGGTTTTCAAAGAGCGGCTGTGAGAGATTATGCGTGGACGAAAAGACCATCGCCTCGGGACCGTACTTTTGTTTGATATCGAGCATGTTCTTGGTGACCAAATCCAACGCTTCATCCCACGATGCTTTGCGGAACTGGCCCGCGCCGCGGTTCCCAGCCCGGATGAGCGGATTCAGCACGCGGTCCGGATCGTACGTGTTCATCAGACCGGCCTGTCCGCGCGGACATAGCTTGCCTTTGGAGTGTGGATGGTCGGGATTACCTTCCAGCTTCACAACGCGGCCATCCTGGATTTTTGCCAACAGGCCGCAGCGCCACACGCACATCTCACACATGCTGGGGATATAACCGCTATTGGTCGCATCGAGATAACCTGCTTCGCGCGCCGCCTGCGCAACCCGCGGCGGAATGAATCGACCAATGGCAAGTGCTCCAAACGCCGCGCCGCCCAACTTAAGGAAGTCGCGCCTTGAAATTGTATTTGTCATGGGTTTCTCCGATAATATCGAAACCAATAATCCTCAGGTGATTATTTTTCTTTTCTCTGCATGCCCATGCGATCAATCAGATAGAACAAAAGCAGGGCCATCAATGAAAAGACCAGCACGGTCAAGTATGGATTGATGTTCCACGCGTCAGGGATCAATATTCCGCCAAAGTTTGCTATGGCTGATATTTGCGGAAAAACCTGCTGATAGGTCAGACCATAAATAACGGCACCGGTCAAGAAACCAAGCAAACCAGGGATCAAATAATCTAATTTTCCTTCGCCGGACCCGGCGACACAGGTGCCCGGTCAGTATCCGGTGAGGGCCATGCCTATGCCGAAGATGAGGCCCCCAACGAGATTACCCACGATATACGTGTTCGGCACGGCGGGGAACGTGACTAACCCAAGCCCGCGTAGGCCGTAGAGTCCGATCATGGCGACGACCAAGGCGGTCATCATGAACTTCAAAACCGCCATATCGGTGAAACGGAATTGGTTGACGATTTTGTTGTACTTGGTCAATCCGGCTTTGTTCAACGAGAAACCGAAGAACGCACCGAGGAATAGGGCAGTGACATAGTTCATTTCAGCGCTCCTCTTCTAATACCGATTGCGGTAGATGATCAACGCCGTGACGATGCCAGAGGCAAACATTCCGGCGATGAATAGGAAGGCGGCTGGAACCAGCAGCATCCCGCCGGAAATTGCCAGACCGCTGGTGCAACCTCCCGCGATGCCTGCAGCGTATTCCAGAACGATCGCGCCAACAAAGCCCAGCGCCCAGCGTTTCCACGTTTGCGGACCAAAGATGCTCTTCCATTGGAAATCGCTGTTGGCTGCATCTTTCTTGCCCCATTTCAATGTGCCGCTGCTCGCGGCCCCGATCATGCCGCCGAAGAATACACCGACCAACAGGATGACGCCCCAGGTAATGCCCGGCGGCATCACGAACTTGAAGTACGTGTTGTCGAAGGCCTGCGGCGCAATCGCCTTGCCGATCATTCCGGCGAGATTCTCGAACGCGCCGGAAGCGCCCAGCAGAGTGTTGGACAGTAGCACGGCAAGGACGCCGACGATTCCCAAGAGGATGCCGGCAGCGTACGGCGACCATGTTTCTTTGTGAAGTTGCTTGTTGATCCAGTTCATACTGGTTTCCTTTCACGCAAAGTGAGATTACTGGCTCGTTATTCTTTCTGTCCCGATGACTTGCCTTCGGACAGCTTATCAATAGATGTCAGCACCTCCGCGGTCGCATCTGGTTTTTCCAACAGGCGGCGCAGCGACTTCCGTGCACTAGGCTTCAATTTGGCAAGGCTAGGGACCATTTCCACCACATCCGCCGGAAATTCATCATTCACGGGCTTGGTATCTTTGAAGGAGACTTTGACCAGACCCTCATGGCTGATCACCAATGCGCCGCCTCCGACCAGCAATGCCCCGATCATGACGAGCAAAATCACGTTGCCCCAATTGGTTGGATATTGACCCAGCACATTTTCGTTATAACGTTGAACATAATTGACCAGATCGGGACTATTGGGCGAGCCCGCGGATTGTTGTGCGGCCACAGGTTGCGGGGTGGCGGCGGCACCACTTGAAGCCGGGGCGGCAGATGAGGTCGCCGTCGCTACAGGTGTTGCGCCGCTTGACCCGGCAGCGGCTGGGGCGGAACCGGACCCAAGCTGAACGCCCAGTTTGGTCGCGTATAGCTGGGCCTTGGCTTGATAGTCCGTGGGATGACAGGATTTACAGGAGGCTTTGACATCCGAAAGCGGATCCACCATTGCGGTATGTGCTTCCGTTTCGTCTGTGGCTTGCTGGTTTCCGCCATGACAGATGTAACAAAAATCGCCAAAAGCGTGCGAAGTGTGCCAGGGTGTCCCGTCGTTATTCACGGGTTTTTTCGCCTGTACCTCATGGCAGTTCTTGCACGAGGATGCTTGCGATCCGCACTGTGCATGGACCGATTGGGTGATCGCTAGTGCAATGCCGCTGACAATCACGATCAAGATGCCGGCAATTACAGGCATTACAAACAGTTTCTTACGTTGCATGCAAACCTCCTCTTAAAGGATTGGGCTTGATTTCTTCCTTAGACATGTAATGCTGCCTTGGTTCCTTCCACTAAGCTGGCTCGATGCGTGAGCCGCTCGCGCATGACCGCGCGCAATAGGTCGAGGGCTTGAATCAACCGTTTATCACTTAAGTGATAGGTAATGCTCGAGCCTTTGCGTACGGTGTAGACCAATCCACGTTCACGTAGAACCTTTAGATGACGCGAGGCCGTTGGCTGGATGATGCCAAGTTCGTCCGTCAGCTCCGTAACGTTGTGCGGCTCATCGGCAAGAGAATAAAGAATGAGAAGTCGGGTGGGATCGGAGAGGGCGGAGCAAAAGTCAGCTTCGAGTTGAGATATATCCTCAATCAGGGTTTTTGAAACCATTCTGTTCTCCTATATATGCATAAACGAATATAATGATAGCTGTGTGAAAGCAATCACAATAGTGAAAAGTGTCATATCATTGACATAAGAATGTCATATCCAATTCCTCCTGACAGCAGCCTTTCAACATTGGGTTTTCTGGGTAATATGTGTAATAATTCGTTGGCTTGCAAGAAACAATGACACAGGATTCGTCAACCATGCTTGACCAGGCACAATTCAAACGCGTTTCGGGAGCCCTGCCTATTCTTCAGCGTGCTGAGCCACAACTGGTCCGCGATTTTCAGCAGTCTGCATTCATGGCCAGGATTCCGGCGGGCCACGATGTTTTTCTGGAAGACGATCAGGTGGAGGCAATTGCCCTGCTGATTTCAGGGGTGGTCCGTGTCTACAAAATCGGCGAGACGGGAAGAGAAATCACGTTGTATCGTTTTGGGAACGGAGAGAGCTGCATTCTCACTGCCAATGCGATCCTCAGTCAAAAGACTTTCCCGGCGATTGCCGTCGTCGAAAAAGATGCCGAGGCCGTAATGATCCCGGCGGATGTGTTTCGCCAATGGGTTGCAAAGTATGACCTGTGGCGCGAGTTTGTCTTCGACTTGCTTTCACAGCGATTATCCAGCGTGATGGCTATGATCGAGGAGGTTGCGTTTCGTCGCATGGATGAACGACTTGCTGCCTTATTGTTGGCCCGTTCGCCTGCCCAGAATCCGCTGCGAATCACGCATCAAGAGCTGGCCGCAGAGTTGGGAAGCTCGCGCGAAGTCATCAGCCGATTGCTCGAGGATTTCTCCAAGCGCGGCCTGGTCCGCGTGGGGCGCGGAGAGATTGAAATCCTAAATCAGGACGGCCTGCGAAGCCGCGACGCCGTCTGAATTGCCACAGCCGAGATTGGATCGAACACCTGGAATAGGAATGAGTCATGGCCTTTAAGATTTGATCACGGAGTCAAAAATAAAAATGGAATTGCTGATTGATTTTCCCGGCGGTTCGCGGGTGGATGCGCATTTCGGTCAATTTACGGTGGCTACCGACCAGCCTCCCATCGCAAGCGCGCCATCCCCTTTTGATCTATTTCTTTCGTCCATCGGAACGTGCGCGGGGATTTATGTGTTGCGCTTTTGTAGTCAGCGGGGCCTTTCGACGGACGATCTGCGCATCATCGAGCGCGTGCACCGCAACCAGCAGAGCGGCATGGTCGAGAAAATTGATTTGGAGATTCAAGTCCCTGCCGGTTTTCCCGAGAAATATCGCGGCTCGCTGATCCATTCTGTGGAACTCTGTGCGGTAAAGAAGCATCTGGAAAACCCGCCGGCGTTCGAAATCACCACGAAGCGCATTGATCTGGAAGCGGATCCACGATAGCGAAAAGGATGAGGCTTTGTGACTTTATCACTGACAGGACTTTGTGATTCTCCTATACTGGGAGCAAGATAATCCATATCAAAGGAGATGAAAAATGAATCCGTTTGTTTCTTTCATGGCTTCGACCGCCGGTCGCACTGTTCGTATCATGGTTGGGATCGTTTTGATCCTTTGGGGCTGGCTGGGCCTCAGTGGCGCCGCAGGTATCATCGTCGCAGTGATCGGCTTGCTGCCCCTGATGGCGGGCCTGTTTGATTTCTGTGTCTTTGCCCCGCTGTTTGGTGATCCGTTGAGCGGCGCAAAAATCCGCGCTGGCAAGTAGATCTGTTGGAGGTCGTCTCAGGCGAGGACTGTGCCTTGCGTTTTTGGCGCTGTGATCTGAGCTGCCAGGCCTTCCAGCCTGCCCCGCACCTATGCGGCGGGGCAGGTGTTTTGTTAAATGATGAGCCCGGAATGAGATCTACTTGGTATAATCCTTGCTCATATTCTGGAGACGACATGCCGTCATATGACACAGAAAGAAAATTGGTGGTGGACACCGCGCAGACGTTAACGCAGAAGGGATATCTCATTGCAACGGGAGGAAACGTATCTGTTCGCATCCTTCAGGAAAAGGCATTTGCCATTACACCTTCCAATTATGATTACATGAAGATGCGACCTGAGGATGTATGTGTTCTGGATTTTGAATTGAATGGGCTACAAGGTCAGCTCAAGCCATCTGTGGAGAGCGCTATGCATTGTGCGATCTATCAAGCGCGACCCGATGTCAACGTTGTCGCACACACGCATCAAGTCTATGCCAGTGCGCTGGCCCTCATTCATGCTCCGATTCCCGCCCTATTTGACGAGCAGGTGCTTTTCCTTGGCCGCACCGTGGAGATTATCCCCTATGCGCCGTCGGGAACCTCCTTTCTCAAAAACACAATTGCGAAACATGTAAAGAATCACAACAACGCCTTCATCCTGCAAAATCATGGCGCACTATGTTTTGGTCATGACGCGGAACGCGCCATCCATAACGTAGAAATTCTGGAAAAGTGCTCGCTGGCTTATTTGCTGGCGCTGTGCAGCGAGAAACCTGTCAGCAGGATTCCGTTGGCGGTGCGCGAGATCGCCTTTTCGAAATTACGTGCCGAGCAGAAGAAAGTCGAGGCCGGGGATTTCCAAACCGGCGGAGAATAATCCATTCCAATATCGAAGAGAAAAGACATGAGCGAACAACAATATGCTATTTCTGAATACTTGAATGTAAGAGATGTGAGCGAGCAACAATATGCCATTTCAGAATATTTGAACGTGGATGATGTTTATGCGCGTTTAGAGCAACTGATCAGCCAGCCAATTCGACCTGTGCGCCGCGACAAGATGCAGGCATACCTCGATTATTTCGAGACAAAATGCAAGCGGTCCAAGGAACTTAATGATGAGGCCTGCAAGATCATCCCGGGCGGAGTTCAGCATAACCTGGCTTTTAATTACCCATTCCCCATCGCCGTTGATAAAGCGGACGGTGCGTACCTTTGGGATGTGGACGGAAATCGCTATATTGACTTTCTACAGGCAGGCGGCCCGACAATGCTTGGAAGCAATTATGCGCCTGTCCGCGAGAAAGTCTTTGAGATGTTAAGATCATGTGGTCCGATCACGGGCTTGTTTCATGAATATGAATTGAAGCTGGCGCAATTGATTCAGCATTTTGTGCCGTCGGTTGAGATGTTCCGCATGTTGGGTTCCGGGACGGAGAGTGTCATGGCGGCGATCCGGGCGGCGCGCACCTTTACCAAGAAGAAATACGTGATCAAGGTCGGTGGAGGTTATCACGGCTGGAGCGACCAAATGGTGTATGGTCTGCACGTCCCTGGCACGGGGCGGATGGAAGCCAAAGGCATTCCGCGCGGCGCGAGCAGTGCCACGCAGGAGTTTTATCCAAACAGTTTGGGCGCCCTCAAGCGCCATTTGATCCTGAATCGTCTGCGCGGCGGAACGGCGGCGGTGATCGTTGAACCAGTCGGACCCGAAAGTGGCACGCGACCCGTTCCTTTTGATTTCAATCAGAAAGTCAAGGACCTGTGCGAGGAGTTCGGCGCGCTGTTAATCTTTGATGAAGTCGTCACGGGCTTTCGACTCGGTATGGGCGGGGCGCAGGGATTCTTCGGAATTAAACCCGACCTGACGGTGTTTGGCAAATGCGTCGCGGGCGGATACCCGATGGCAGGCGGCGTAGGCGGGCGGCGCGAAGTCATCATGAGTTTCGCCGCGGGCATCGGCGGGACAGGGGAGCGCGCCTATGTGGGCGGGACGCTCTCGGCGAATCCCCTTTCGTGCGTGGCAGGTTATTATGCCTTGCTGGAAATGGAACGGATGAACGCACCTGTGCTCGCAGGGAGAGCAGGTGACCGACTAACAAAGGGCTTGAATCAAACGATTGACAAATATGGATTGCCGTTTGTTGCCTATAACCAGGGCTCGATCGTCCATCTCGAAACATCCGGCACGATGCTGCTTGATTTTCGAAACATATTTCGCTTGTTGCGCGAAGTGAATCCCCGGAAGCACATGATGGAAGAGATGGGCGCGGCTTACATGGCCGAAGGATTGGTCACGCTGGCAGGCTCGCGCATGTACACGTCGATGGCGGATACCGATGAAGTGATCGATGATGCTTTGTCGAGATTCGAGTCCGTGCTTTCGGCCTGCGACAAGGTCTTGTAAGTCGGTCGACCTGCCTTATTCAAACTCCAACTCAATCTCTTCTTCGTCCTGCCAGCCTTCGAGACGATCAATCTCGATGTCACTGAACAAACCCTGCTGCCGCGCCTCGACGCGATAGCGCTTAATTAATTCCAGTAATGCTAAGAAGGTGACCACGATTTCGAGCCGTGAGGGATTGTCTCCTAATAGGCCGCGGAACGATGTGCGCTGGATTTCTTTCAGCGTCTTGGCGATCAAATCAATTTTTTCGCGGATGGTGATCTTGGGCGCGGCAATCACCGAGGCCAGTGGTTCTTTGTCCCCCCCTTTGGCGAATGCTGATTCCGCCGCCGCCACTAAAGCATTCAGGCTGAGTCCCGATAGATCGAGCTTGGGTTCCGCCCTCGGTGGCGGAGCGACGCGCAGGTAAGTTCTCAGTCCCTGCTCTTGTCTTTCCATTAACCATCCGCCGATTTCCTTATAGCGTTTGTACAACTTCAATTGACGGACCAGATCCTCGCCGACATTTTCTTCGCCCGGTTCGTGGGCGGGCGGACGCGGCAATAACGCTTCTGATTTGATCTGCAGCAGTTTGGCGGCGATGACCAGGAACGCGGAAATTTCATCGGCGCGCGCTTGTTCCAGGCCGTGAATGTACCCGAGGTATTGATCGGTTACCGTCGCCAACGAAACGGTAGTGATATCGAGCTCGGCGCGCTCGATGAGATCGAGCAATAGATCGAGCGGTCCTTCATAGACCGGCGTGTGAACCGTGTAGTTCGACTGTCGCCCTAATAGATTATCCATCATGTTCGATTATATCATCCCGAAAACCTCTAGGTTATAATTTGGCCATGGCAGGTAAACTCACCCATCTTGATGAAGGCGGCCGCGCGAAAATGGTGGATGTCAGCGCCAAGCCGGAGACGGAGCGCATCGCCGTTGCAAAAGGCGAAGTCAAAATGAAGAAGGAAACGCTGGATTTGATCCGCGCCGGGCAGATTCAAAAAGGCGATGTCCTGACCGTGGCGCAGATCGCCGGTATCACCGCCGCCAAACGGACGTCGGATTTGATCCCGTTATGCCATCCATTGCCGCTCACCAAAGTGGATGTGGATCTGGACCTCGACGATTCGTTGCCCGGCGTGCTGATCACTGCCACCGCCAAAGTCACCGGCAAGACCGGCGTTGAAATGGAGGCGCTGACCGCCGTCTCGCTTGCGGCACTGACCGTTTATGATATGGCGAAAGCCGCCGAAAAAACGATGCGCATCCAAAACATTCGGCTCGTTGAAAAACACGGTGGACGCTCGGGCGATGTCGTGAATGAATAGAATCAGGGTTTTGTTCTTTGCCACATTGCGTGACCGCGCCGGGGTAAAATCTGTCGAACTTGAAACCCCCGCGGATATGACCGTGCGCGCTCTCAAGGACCGGCTCGTCGGGGACTATCCCAACCTTAAAGAATCGATGAACACGGTTCTGGTTTCGGTCAACAAGGAATTTGCGTTGGATGAGGCGGTGATCCCACAAGATGCGGAAATTGCACTGTTTCCGCCGGTCAGCGGCGGGTGATGCAGAATATGGAAATCTCCGGTCATCCAACCATCTTTTCGGTCACGGAACAGGAAATCAATCTGAACGACCTGCTGGCGAAGATCACGTTGCCGACCACTGGGGCGGCGGCGATCTTCACCGGCATGGTGCGCGGCAGGACCACGCGTGACGACCCACATGAAACCGCTTTTCTTGAATATGAAGCGTACGTCCCCATGGCCGAAGCGAAGATGAAACAGGTTGCAGAGGAGATTCGCGCCAAGTGGCCAAGTGTTGAAGGCATTGCCATGGTTCAACGCCTCGGTAAACTCTACCCGCAGACACCGACGGTGTTGATTGCCTGCACCGCCGCGCATCGCGACACGGGCGTCTTCGACGCGGCTCGTTATGGGATTGACCGTTTAAAAGAAATCGTTCCGATCTGGAAAAAAGAGGTTGGCCCCCACGGCGAATTTTGGGTGGAGGGCGAATACACTCCCAAAACAGGTGAATGAACATGACATTCATCAGACCTGCGACTGCCTCGGATGTTGGCGCAATCGCCGGCATCCACATTGCTGCGTGGCTGAGCACTTATCGCGGTTTGATGCCTGATTCGGCGTTGGACAATCTTTCCTTCGAACGCCGGCGCGATTGGTGGAAAGGCGTGATGGAGGAACACCCTCGACAAGTCATGGTGGCCCAGGCCGGCAATCAAATCCTGGGTTTTTCCTATTTTGGGAAAGAGCGGGAGCGCGATCCCATTTATGGCGGGGGACTCTCTGCCTTTTATCTGCTTGCAGATTATCAGCGGAAGGGATTCGGGCGTCTGCTTGTCAAGGCCGCTGCACAAGGTTTGCTGGAACTGGGCGTGAGCAATCTGCTCCTGTGGGTTTTATCCACAAATCCGGCACGAAGTTTCTACGAGAAGCTGGGCGGGTGCTTGCTGCGCGATCGGCCGTTCGAAATGGGAGGGACCACGTTGCAGGAAGCAGCCCATGGTTGGGATGACATTCATCCATTGGCCGAGATCATATGAACATTGCTTGCGTCGACTGCGGACAACCCTATCCGGAATCAAGCGTGCCGTATAAGTGTTCGAACTGCGGCGGATTGTTTGACTTTGCCGAACCAGTGGCTCTCGAAAAAATTATCCCGCATCAAATCGGTATTTGGCGTTATGCTGCTTCTTTTGGCCTGCAGGCGGATTCCGTTTCCCTGGGAGAAGGCAACACTCCGTTGCTGTCTGCCGAAATTCTTGGCCGTAAAGTGTATTTCAAGTGCGAAAACCTGAATCCCAGTGGATCTTTCAAGGATCGCGGCACATCGGTACTCGTCACCTTTCTTAAATCACGCGGCGTGACGGAAGCAATGGAAGATTCATCGGGGAACGCCGGCGCGTCGTTCGCGGCTTACGCGGTCCGGGCGGGGATCAAGGCGCGCGTATATGTCCCGGAATCTGCGTCTGGCCCGAAGCGAAGACAAATTGAAGCCCATGGTGCGGAATTGATTCCTGTTGCGGGGCCCCGCCAAAATGCTTCGCAAGCCGTGATGCGAGCTGCAGATGAGGCGGGCATGGTCTATGCAAGTCATGCCTATCTTCCGTTCAACCTTCTTGGTTATGCAACCTGTGCTTACGAGGTTTGCGAACAGCTCGGCCGTGGACCCGGCGCAGTGATTCTCCCGGCGGGACAGGGCGGATTTTTGCTTGGCATGGCGCGCGGATTTGAAGCCTTATTCCGGACCGATAGAATTCAAAAAATGCCAATGCTGATCGGGGTGCAAGCCAGCGCCTGTGCGCCGCTATATGCGTTGTGGAACGGCGGAACGATGGACCACGTGGAAGAATCCCCGACGATCGCAGAGGGAGTCCGTAATCGCTGGCCGGTGCGCGCGGCAGCCGTGGTGCAGGTCACACGCCGGAACGGCGGCCGCTTTGTGGCGGTGGATGAAGCGCCTATCGTGGCGGGGCGTGACGCGTTGGCACATTTGGGGTTCTATGTAGAGCCGACGTCTGCACTAGTTTGGCGCGCGTTGGAGCAATTGATAACTGTTTTGCCTGATCCCGTTGTGGTTGTGTTGACAGGTTCGGGCTTAAAGTACTCGTCCTAGAGGAGTCAGTTCATGGAGCGAATTGTCATCACCGGAATGGGGACGGTCAATCCGATTGGTCAGACCGTCTCGGAAACATGGAAAAACGTGACTGCGGGCGTATCCGGCGTTGGCCCGATCACATTATTCGATCATTCCAATTTGATGGTGCATATTGCCTGCGAAGTCAAGAACTTTGAGCCGGAAAAATTCATGGATAGCAAGGAGGCTCGCCGCCGCGATCGCTTCGAACAACTGGCCACAGCCGCGGCGAGTCAAGCGATCGCGGATGCTGAAGTCACGGTGACGGAATCAAATGCCCACCGCATTGGAATCATAGTTTCATCCGCAATCGGAGGGTTGAAGTCCATTGCGGATGCAGTATTGACGAATGACAAGGAAGGTCCCCGGCGGGTCAGCCCATTCCTGATTCCGATGCTGATGGCCAACGGTGCAGCCGGCCTGATTGCGATCGATCACGGAATCAAAGGGCCCTGTTTTTCAGTGGCTTCGGCTTGCGCTTCCGGCGCGGATGGAATCGGAACGGCGTTTATGATGCTCAAATCCGGCATGATCGACGTGGCGCTGGCGGGCGCCTCCGAATCGACCGTGACCTCCGTCGGCGTGGCCGCCTTTGACCGCGTCGGTGCGATGTCCCGGCATAACGATGATTATTCCATGACCCCCGCACCGTTCGATAAGAACCGTGATGGTCTGGTGATGGGGGAAGGTGCGGCGGTGATTGTGCTTGAAAGCGAATCACATGCCAAGGCGCGCGGCGCACGGATTTACGCGGAGCTGGCTGGCTATGGCGCAACTGCCGATGCTTTCCACGTGACGGCGCCGCATGAAAAAGGCGAAGGCGGCGCAGCTGCGATCCGCCAAGCGCTCAATTCGGCGAGGGCCAATTTGGAAGATGTGGGCTATATCAGTGCGCATGGGACCGGTACGCAGCTGAATGATCAATCTGAAACGCGCGCAATTAAAGGAGCGTTTGGTCCATTGGCGTATAAGGTTCCGATCTCATCTACTAAATCTATGACAGGTCACATGATGGGCGCGACCGGCGCGCTGGAAGTCATCTTTTGTGTACGCGCTATTCTTGACGGGATTCTCCCTCCGACAATTCATTATCAAGCTCCTGACCCTGAATGCGATCTGGATGTCATTCCAAATAGCGCGCGCGAGAAAAAGATCGACCTGGCCATCAGTAATGCGTTTGGATTCGGCGGTCACAACGCGGTGCTTGCTGTGAGAAAGTATTCTTGACACATCCAGATCTGGATGATAGACCTCCAGCCATCTTAGTGAAGAAAGGAGACGTCATCAAATGAATGCCAGCGCTGTATCCACCCAACGTTGTTTGAGCGCGCCTCCTTGCAGTTGGAATTAGCCGTCGCTTGGCAGTCCATAGCCGCAGGCGTGCTCCGCCTGCGGTTCTTGTTTAACCGCAGTATTGAGACTTCTATCAAACTGTGATGAGACAACATGGATACCAAACAATATCTCCATCTACTTGATGAACTGGACGATCTTGATCAAACCGAAGCTTTGCTGGATAAATCGAAACGCAGGAACAAATATCCAGCTCGAAACCCAAGGATGCCGGATGATGCGACCCGCGATTTTGTCCATAAGCAGGATGATTCCAGCAGGAACTTCAAATTCACCTATCAAACTGCGCGCTTTGAGGAATGGTGGCTTCTCGAATCGCTCGGTGCGTTTTATGAACATCGCTGGGTTTCTGATGTTCTCAGTCGGGTAAAAGCCGGCAAGGAAGCGTCGGTCTATCTCTGTACGTCGGGTACGGGTGTCCACGATCGGCTGCTCGCTGCGAAAGTCTATCGCCCGCGACAGCTTCGCAATCTGAAGAACGACGCGCTTTATCGTATGGGCCGCACGGACCTCGATGAAGATGGAAAGCGCATCGTGGATTATGGCATGCTCAAGGCTTTGCATCGCCGCACGGACTATGGTGAAGAACTACGCCACCAATCCTGGATCGTTTATGAATTCCAGACTCTGAAGACATTGCGGGGGGCCGGCGCGGACGTACCTGAGCCGTATGCCGTCGAACACAACGCCATCCTGATGGGCTACATCGGTGACAAGAATTCTTCGGCGCTGACTCTCAACACGGTCGAGCTGGAAAGCGCGGAAGCCAAGCCGCTTTTTCAGCGGGTAATTCACAACATTGAATTGATGCTCAAGCATCACTGCGTGCACGGCGACCTCTCGGCTTACAATATCCTCTACTGGAACGGTGATATCGCATTGATCGATTTTCCGCAGGTAGTATCACCGGATGTTCATCCCATGGCCTGGGAAATCTTCCTGCGCGATGTGAAGCGCGTCTGCCAGTATTTTCGTCCTCAGGGTGTTCAAGCGGATTCGCAAAAGTTAGCCAGAGATCTATGGATTTCCCACGGATATAGGATTTCCAAAGATGTCCAAGCGCGCTGACAAGCTACCTCGAATTCACCTTGTCTGATAAACGAACCCATGCTATAATCCCGCCGCTAAAAACGAAACCAACCGGTAAGGAAGAAAGCTATGGCAGATTTATTGAAGGCTGTGGAAGCCAAAAAGAATGAAAAAATCCCCGAGTTGTTTCCGGGTGATACGGTCAACGTGCATATGAAGATCAAGGAAGGCGATCGTGAGCGCATTCAGGAATTCAAAGGCACCGTAATCCGCTTGCGCAAGGGGGGCAACGAAGCGTCATTCACGGTTCGCCGCGTCGCCTCGAATGGCATTGGCGTAGAACGCACTTTCTTGCTCCGCTCGCCGCGCGTGGACAAGGTCGTGGTCGAACGTCATAACAAGGTCCGCCGTGCTCAGCTCTATTTCATGCGCGAACGCACTGGCAAATCGGCACGCCTCAAACAGAAGTTCGAGTAGTACCATCAAGGGCGCAGTTCCTCTGCGCTCTTTTTGTTCATCATTAGCTTATGCATCCGATCATCGGCATCACGACGAATCAGTCCAAGAATGAATATGGCCAGACGATCGTCTTGTTAAATCAAGCTTACGTCAGATCGATCATGCATGCGGGAGGCGTGCCGGTAATGATCCCGTCGTCAGTTGCAAGCGATGGATGGGATGTCCTTTACTCACGTCTCGATGGAATTCTTTTCACGGGCGGCGGGGACATCTCGCTTGAGCATTTCAAAGGCGATCCGCATCCTCGCATCGATGACGTGGATCCGGAGCGGGACACCGTCGAATTGAACCTGCTCCGTGCAGCGGCTTCGGACGGCAAACCCTTTCTTGGCATTTGCCGCGGCTGTCAGCTGGTGAATGTCGCACTGGGTGGAACTTTATATACACACCTTCCGGATCAATTGCCGGATGCGCTCGACCATGCCTATCCCAGCAACATGCGGACGGTGCTGGTGCATGAAGTCAAGATTGACGAAGGCACGCACATCGCGGATGTTCTGGGCGAACCGATTGTGAGAGTCAACAGTCACCATCATCAGGGCTTGAAAGATATTGCGGCTTCGCTACGAATTGCGGGCCAGGCGCCCGATGGGCTTGTCGAAGCCGTGGAGTTGCCCAATCATCCATTTGGTTTGGCGGTGCAATGGCATCCCGAATGGCTGACCGATCAACAATCCGCGAGAAATCTTTTTAGAAGATTTGTGGAAGTCGCGAGCGGCAAAACGGAAGCATAAGACTTTACGAATTGCGTCTTGCGCTTTATGATTCGGGAATGTCCCGAATTAATTCCCAGCATCCCATTGGTGTCTTTGACTCCGGCGTGGGCGGACTTTCGGTACTGCGGGCCATACGCGCCCAAATGCCCGCCGAGTCGGTCATCTACTTTGGCGATCAAGCACACATCCCTTATGGTCCACGCCCAATGGCGCAAATCCAGGCTTTTTCGGAAGCCATTACGCGTTTTTTGCTCGGCCAAGGCGCAAAAATCGTGGTCGTCGCCTGCAATGCTGCTTCTGCTTCGGCGCTGGCTTATCTGCGCCAAGCTTTCCGAGAGGTTTCATTTGTCGGCATGGAACCGGCGGTCAAGCCCGCGGCGGAACACACCGAAACAGGCGTGGTCGGAGTGCTGGCAACGCCGGCAACGTTCCAAGGCGCCTTGTACGCATCTGTGGTGGAACGGTTCGCGAACGGCGTGACGCTATTGCAAAATCCTTGCGTTGGGCTGGTTCAGCAGATCGAAAAGGGAGATTTGAGCGGAACCGTTACACGCAAGATCTTGGAAGATGCCCTCGATCCGATGTTGGAAAAAAATATTGATACCGTGGTGCTGGCCTGCACGCATTATCCATTTGTCATTCCGCTGATTCAGGAAGTCGTGGGACAGAAAGTCCGGGTGATTGATCCGGCTCCGGCCGTAGCGCGTCAAACCAAACGTCTCATCGAAGCCAATGGAATGACCCGCGCGGCGGACGGCCGAGGTGAAATCCGATTCTTTACATCCGGCAATGCAGAATCTCTACAATCCCTGTTGCCGGCCCTGCTGGGCGAAACCGGCCATGTGTCAGGGATTCGCTGGGATGAAAATAGGGTATTGCTTGGGGCCTAAAACACGATTGAAATCCAGGTGAATTGGGAGTACAGTAAAGTCATCTTGAAAGTCAAAGGAGTCGAGCTTATGAATCAGCGCATAAATTGCCTGCAGTGTATTATCCCGCCTCACATGTTCCAAAATATGCTGGCCAACGGCTCTGATTTTCAGAAGCAGATTGCGTTAGCCTCGGTCGCAATTTCCGGGCAATTGCGCGGACATCGTCAAGCACTTGCAGAATCCGTCAATTACCTTGTGACGTCCGCCACTCCCGGCAAACATCGCACCGTTTACACCGCTAATAACGGAAGCAATTTACCCGGCAAAGTCGTTCGTGCGGAGGGCGCGCCTGCAACAGGCGACGCTGCGGCGGATGAGGCGTATGATGGTGCTGGTGCAACTTATGATTTTTACTGGAATATTTATCAGCGCAACTCGGTGGACGGGAACGGCCTCTGGCTTGACTCAACAGTCCATTATCAGCAGAATTATGATAATGCGTTTTGGAATGGCCAACAAATGGTGTATGGGGATGGCGATGGACAGCTGTTCAACCGCTTTACCGTTGCAGTGGATGTCATCGGCCACGAGCTGACTCACGGCGTGACTCAGTACACTTCCAATTTGAACTACCAGAATCAATCGGGCGCTCTGAACGAATCCGTCTCGGATGTGTTCGGTTCGCTGGTCAAACAATACAAGCTAAATCAGACGGCGAATCAGGCAGATTGGTTAATTGGGCAAGGCTTGTTCACCGCAAATGTCAAGGGCACTGCCCTGCGCTCGATGAAAGCGCCTGGCACGGCCTATGATGATCCGGTTCTCGGAAAAGATCCGCAGCCAGGGACGATGACCGGCTATGTCAACACTACTCAGGATAACGGCGGCGTGCACATTAATTCAGGGATTCCCAACCATGCCTTTTATTTGCTGGCCAGTGCCTTGGGCGGAAATGCCTGGGAGAAGGCCGGCAAGATTTGGTATGCTGCCGCCACGAGTAAATTCAAGAGTGATACCGACTTTCAAGGTGCAGCGGATTTGACTTCTCAGGCTGCGGGCGAACTCTATGGTCAGGGCAGCGCCGAACAACAGGCGGTTCAGAGTGCCTGGTTGGGTGTGGGGATCACGGTCGGTGCGCAGCCCCAATCGCAGCCACAACCTCAATCCAGCGGATGCCTGCCGGCACTGATATCTCTCCTTCAATCACTCGCTGGTGGAAATGCCCTGCGCTGACCGGGAGAATTCTTGATGCGCGTCGAATTCGTGCGAAGCGGTGGCTTTGCTGGCATTCTCCTGGTAGCGAACATCGATTTCAAGAATCTTTCGCCGGATGAATCAGCGCTTTTGGAAAAACAGATCGAGGCCGCGGACTTCTTCAGGTTGCCGGAGGTAATCAAGCCAGCCTCAGCCGCCCCTGACCGCTTCGAATATCAAATCACGGTTTCTTCTCCGAATCAAATGCATACGGTGAGCGTCAGCGAATCTTTAGTCGTCGATTCATTGCGCCCGCTCATTGAGCATCTGACGGATTTGGCTCGCACCGGAAAATATCGCTGATCCGCAAGTTTTCTGCGCGACAATTTGCCCGCAGCGTGGAGGTAAACGATGGACGCACTGGAAGCAATTCAAACCCGCCATTCCATTGGCAAAGTCAAGCCGGATACTGTGCCGCGCGACATGATTCAGAAATTATTGAACGCGGCGGTTCAAGCGCCGAACCATTATCACGTCCGGCCATGGCGCTTCGTGGTCCTGACCGGCAGCGGACGCAGCAAATTGGGCGAGGTCATGGCCCAATCCATGAAGGCTAGGTTTCCTCAATTGAAGGAGGATGCTCTTGATAAAGAGCGCGGCAAACCGCTGCGTTCGCCTGTGCTCATCGCGGTGGGCGTGGATAAGCCCAGTGAGTCGAAAGTGCTTGAGATCGAGAATATCTGTGCAGTCGCCGCGGCCTGCGAAAATATCTTGTTGGCGGCACATGCGTTGGGCTTGGCGGGCCAATGGCGAACCGGCGACGCGGCGCGCGACCCGGCGGTCAAAAAGTTTTTGGGCTTTGCCGAGGACCAGCATATCCTTTCGTTTCTCTATATTGGATATCCTGATATAACTCCCGACAGCGCGCCGCGCCTTGGCTTTGAAGATCGTACCCTTTGGATGGAATGACAAAGGCCTTCGAGATCCGGGGAGGCAGTTGATTATCTGTTTTGCGGCTCCAGAACGAAGATCGGGATTTCGCGTCCTGCGCGTTGTTTGTAGGCTTCATAGCCCTTGTAGAGTTTTACGGCCTTTTCCCAGCATTGTTGGTGTTCTGCTCCGAAGACCTGGCGCGCTCGGTAGGCCGATGTCCTTCCATTGAGCGTCACTGTGATATCTGGGTTAGCTCGCAGGTTGTAATACCAGGCGGGATTGTGCTTTTGTCCGAAGTTGGAGGCGATCACGATAAATTCAGCTTGATCGGAAATTCCCAACAAGGTCACGGTGCGCGGCTTTGCACTCTTTGCGCCTTTCACCGTCACCACGATGGAGGGCAGACCTGCAATCAGACTGACTGCAGTTTGGCGTCCGCCGCTTAAACAAAATAGGAGCCGGTCGGCGGCAGGCGCGATCGTCTTGAAAAACATCGAGCCTGCTTTGCTGGCGGGGATCCAATAACCCTTTTCTCTCCAATCGGGCTTTGGTTGCATACAGCCTCTTTCAGGTGATCACCAATAACGCGCGGTCGCCATGCAAATCAGCGCAAGGATCAATGCCATCGTGCTGATAGGACCCACGACCTTCAATTGTTGCTGCGCTGTCTCGATCTGACTCTGCTGCTCCGGCGTGGGCTTTCCCTCGACCTCCGAGGCTGTTTTGCCGAGCGCACTCGTGTTCTTGCCGACCAGGGTGCCAAAGATGAGTCCGACGATTCCGAGGATTCCGCCGAGGGAGAAGCCCCAACCGGCTGGAGATGTTGTCCAACCAGAGGTCAAGCCGCCGGAGTCGATCCAATAAAGCCATCCGCCAGCCAGGACTGTCAGGAGGGCCGCAACGGTGATTCGCATGGTGATCTTGCTTTTGGTCACCACGTGCGCCATGAATTTTTGACCCGCCTCAGCCGTTGCGGTGACGGCGGGCGAGACGAAGATTGCGAGAATGAGTGAGCCTCCGACCCAGAACACGCCGCTCAAGATATGAATCAATCGAAGAACGATTACCAGGTAGTTCATATGAATTTCTCCTATTCTAAAGGGAAATGCGGAATATGGAATGGAAACCCTCAAGATGCCAGGCCGTTGCGCCGGACGGAATTGCTTCATTGCAATCCCTCTTCACCTTTCCATCACCACATAGCTTAAATCATACCGATTTTTGTCTGATATAATTATCTATTTGCATAACGCTGGGTCAACTTTGGTGTTATGCTTTGAAATATATCAACGGAGATTTTATGAATAAGAAGGACCAACTTGAACTCTACCATCAAATGGTGCTGATCCGCCGCGTGGAAGAACGCGGTGCGGAGCTTTATCAGCAAGGCAAGATCGGGGGATTTATGCATTTATACATCGGACAGGAAGCCGTTTCGACTGGACTGATTGCCGCGCGCCAACCAAATGATCGGGTCATCACGGCGTATCGTGACCATGGCGTCGCGATCAACTGCGGGATTCCTGCCAATCAAGTGATGGCCGAATTGATGGGCAAAGCCACCGGCGTATCGCATGGAAAGGGCGGCTCAATGCACATGGCGAATCCTGAATTGAATTTTTGGGGCGGACACGCCATTGTCGGTGCGCATTTGCCCCTGGCGACCGGCATGGCCCTCGGCGACAAATATGGCAATCGCCATAACGTGACGATTTGCATGTTCGGCGATGGTGCAACCAACATTGGCTTTTTCCATGAAGCGGTAAATATGAGCAAGGTTTGGACTCTTCCAGTGCTTTGGGTCTGTGAGAACAACATCTATGGCATGGGAACGGCCGTTGACCGTGCTTCGGCGGTATCTTCAATTGCACTGAAAGCCCGCGGGTATGATATGCCCAGCAATAAAGTTGACGGCATGGATGTGATGAAGGTCTATGAAGCTGCACAGAAAGCCATCGAAACAGTTCGTTCTGGCAAGGGGCCATTCCTGTTGGAAGTAGATACGTATCGTTTTCGAGGACATTCGATGGGCGATCCCGAACGGTATCGCAAACCGGAGGAAGTCAAGAAATGGGAAGAGCATGATCCGATCAGCGTGTACGGTAAATACTTGACTGATAATAAGATCGCGACCGCCAAATCACTTGACGAAATGGATGCACAGGCGCTGGAGGAGGTACAAAAGGCAGTGGAATTTGCCGAGGCTTCTCCTGAGCCGACGATGGAAGATCTATATAAGGATGTTTACTCGGAAGCGTAAACATCAAAGACACTGAGCACACGAAGGGATTCAAAATACTTCATGGCCTTTGTATCCCTCGTGGTCAAAAGGATTCGTTATGGCAAGAATAACAATGCGCGAGGCGATCTCGCAAGCTTTATGGGAAGAGATGGAACGCGACCCTGCCGTCTTTATCATGGGCGAGGAAGTGGGTGTGTGGGGCGGCTCGTATGCCGTGACCAAGGGCTTTTATGATCATTTCGGCGGCGAGCGCGTGCGTGATACACCCATTGCGGAAGCTGGAATAGTTGGCGCGGCGATTGGTGCCGCCTTGGTGGGTCAGCGACCCGTTGCGGAATTGATGACGATCAACTTTGCATTTGCTGCGATGGATCACATCGTCAATGAAGCCGCAAAACTGCATTATATGTTTGCAGGTCAATTCAAGCTTCCGCTGGTCATTCGCACGGTCGGAGGAGGTGGACGCCAGTTGGGCGCGACGCATTCGCAAACGCCCGACGCGATCTTCGCTCATTTCCCCGGACTGAAAGTGGTCGCGCCGGGGACGCCGGAAGATGCCAAAGGACTGCTTAAATCCGCCATCCGCGCCGATGATCCGATTTTGTTCATCGAGCACGCCACCATGTATCAGGTGCGCGGCGAAGTCCAGGATGGTGATTTCACGATTCCGATTGGCAAGTCGAAGATTCAACGTGCGGGCAAAGATGTCACGATCATCACGTATTCCAAAGGTCTTGAGATCTCGATGAAGGCGGCAGATGTACTTGCCAAGCAGGGAATCGAAGCGGAAATCGTGGATCTGCGCACACTTCGTCCGCTCGATATGGAGCCGGTCTTTCAATCATTCTCAAAAACAAATCGTGCCGTAGTCGTCGAAGAAGGTTGGAAGTCGTTTGGTATTGGCGCTGAAATCTCCAGCCGAATTTATGAAGAATGTTTTGATTACATTGATGCGCCGATCCGGCGTGTGGCACAGGATGAAGTTCCGCTTCCATATAATCGCACTCTCGAGCAGGCTGCACTGCCGCAACCCGAAGATGTCATTGCCGCGGTCAAGGAGGTGTTGTAATGGCCGAGACCATCACGATGCCCAAACTGGGCTTTGACATGCAGGAGGGCACGCTCGTGCGCTGGGTTCGCAATGAAGGCGAGGACATCAGCAAAGGCGATGTGCTGGCTGAGATCGAAACCGATAAAGCCACTGTTGAAGTGGAATCCTCGGCAAGCGGTGTTGTTCGAAAATTACTGGTGGATCCAGGCGCGGTTGTTCCGATCGGCGCGCCGATCGCGATCGTTGGCAGGGCAGATGAAAAGATAGAAGAGACAAAAGCGGTCAGCGCTCAGCCAGCAGCGAAAAAAGAGGTTGCTTCTCAGACTCCGACAAAAGCAGTTCCTTCGATTCAACCAGCCGTTACTCCGAGCGTTGGCCGGGTTAAAGCCTCGCCGCTTGCCAAGAAGTTGGCGCGTGATTCGAAAGTTGATTTATCGCGCATACAGGGCACCGGCCCCGCTGGACGGATCGTTCGTAAAGATATCGAAGCCGCACTTTCCAGCGTTCAACCGGCTGCTTACGGTCCACGCTCTACGGCGATTGTTTCGCCTGAAGATGAAGTAATTGGTTCAACAAAACTGCGCCAGGCCATTGCGCGTCGCATGGCAGAGTCAAAAACCACCGTTCCACATTTTTATGTTTCGCATGAATATAGAATGGACGCGGCGATGTCTCTGCGTAAACAGCTCAATGAATATCTTCCGGATAACGAGAAACTTTCGGTCAATGATTTTGTTGTCAAGGCTGTCGCCCTGGCTCTGCGTGAATTCCCAAATCTTAATGCGTCGTATGCAGACGACCAGGTGATTCGTCATGGTGCGATCAATGTCGGCGTGGCGGTCGCTGTTGAAAACGGTCTGCTGACGGTGGTAAGTAGAAACGCTGACCAAGAACCCTTGCGCCAAATATCGAACGATGTCAAGCGCATGGCGGCGGGCGCCCGAGAAGGCAAGGTCAAACCGGACGATATCGAAGGCTCGACGTTTTCCATTTCAAATCTAGGCATGTATGATGTGGAGAATTTCATTGCGATTATCAATCCGCCTGAAACCGCCATCCTCGCCGTAGGTTCGGCAAAAGAAGTGCCCGTGGCTGAAAATGGTGAGATCAAAATCGGTTGGCGCATGAAGGCCACCATCTCCGTTGACCATCGTGTCAGTGATGGGGCAGAAGCGGCGCGGTTCATGCAGGCACTGGCGACGTACTTGGAAGAGCCGCTGCGATTGCTCGTCTAGCCCGTATTTCTTCTATAACCAAAGACCGATGTGCCGGTCAGTGTCAACTCCGATACGCCGAAGTTGTTAAAGACCCATTGCCTGTCTTTGCCATAAGGAACATTGGGTATCCCTTCGAATCGTTTTGCCAGCCCCGCCCGGACATCTTTCTTTCCAACATACTGATCGCCGCCCGGCTGGGCACCCCTCGGCATATAGAAGACGCAATCCTCCGCAAAGTAGTCCATGATGGCATCCAGATCGTGGCGATTGAACGCTTCCAAAAAACTCTTTAACAAATCATAGGTTACATCTTGGGACAAAGGAATACCGCCGCGGGCCATGCCATAGAATACTATCCGTCCAGCGCTCTTCTAAGAAACTCCGGCAGGGCAAAAGCCGCTTTGTGGACTTCGGGATTGAGGTACTTGTTTTTCCCTGGTGGGTAGGGGGTTTTCACTCCCTTCTCCCATGGCGTATCCGAGACATACATGAATCCGATTCCGCCTCCCGGATAGGTGGGAATGCTGGCGTAATAATAAGACGGATGCTTGGTCAATGCTCTTGCCGATTTGTAAACCTTCTTAATAAGTTGAAGGTCGAAGAAAGGCTGTTCGCATTGCGTGGAGGCCGCACCGCCCGGAGAGAGGGCGCGCACCATGAGTTTATAGAATTTGTCGGAGAAGAGTCGTTCTGCCATACCGATCGGATCGGTGGTATCGGAGACGATGACATCAAAGTATCCGGGGTTTTCCTTGAGATAACCAAAGGCGTCGCGTATGATCAATTTTGTACGTGGATCCGCCCATGGATCACCGAACGATGCGGCGAAGTACTTTCGAGATAGATCCACCACCCGCTGATCCAACTCGCAGACGACTGCTTCTTTAACCGATGGATAGCGGAGCACCTGCTGTAGCGAGCCGCCATCACCTCCGCCGACGATCAACACGCGCTGGGGCTTGCCGACCGCCAGCATCGGCACATGGACGATCATTTCATGGTAACCCATGTTATCGCGTTCGGTTAATTGAATGATGCCATCGAGGATCAAGGCGTTCCCAAAGAATTCGGTCTCGAGGATTTGAATATGCTGATATTGCGATCTCTCATCGGCAAGGATGTGCCTGATGCGAATGCCTTTGCGATAAAAAGGGTGCAGTTCTTCGGTGAACCAGGAATTCATGGAAACCTACGGGACCGTTTTTTCGGAAAGATTCACAACTTCGGCTTCGCGGTCGAGCTTGCGCAAAACGAAGTTGTTGGCCCCCAGAGCGTTCTTGATGTTTTGAATCAGCGGCATGAGGTCTTTGCCGAGGGCGCATGAAAAAAGGTCCACGGCACAGTAATCGTATTCGGGCCAGGCATGCAGACTGGCATGCGACTCGGCGAGCAGTAGGAAACAAGTGAAGCCATGTGGACTGAACTTGTAAAAGCCTTCGTCCACCACCGTCAAGCCGCTTTGGCGAACGGCCTTTGCAAATAACGAGCGCGCCCGCTCGCTATCCATCAGGATTTTGTGGTTGCAACTGGATAGATCAAAGATGTAATGCTCTCCCAATTTTAAAGTCGCGTTCACTCGCACCTCTACCGAGTTAAAAATATAAAGAACCCATCCGAGGACGCGAACTTCGAATTCCATTCCAATCTGCAAGATGTTGGCCCTGCGTAACGGATGAAACTGCCCTCGAACAGACTCTATTGGGCGCATTTATACTATGTTCTGCCAGAATGTCAATCTTTTTACGCGTTGAAAAGCTTTTCCAAACGCTGTTTATGGTTAAATTGTCCCATGGAAAAAATAACCCTAAGACCAATCGGCCATGTTCGGAACGGTCGTCTCCGCCTCGCGGATGACAACTGGTGCAACGTGATTTCTGAAATCCAGCTTGACGAGTATCTGCCCGAAGAAAGCCTCGATGGTATCGAAGCCTTTTCTCACATCGAAATCATCTTCTACTTCGATCAGGTTGCGCGTGAAAAGAGAATCCCCCTGTCGCGGCATCCGCGCGGCCATAAGGACTGGCCGAAGGTTGGCATTTTTGCGCAGCGAAATAAGGACCGGCCCAATCACCTCGGCTTGACGACTGTCGCTCTCATCCGGCGCGCCGGACGCAGTTTGATTGTCAAGGGCCTCGACGCGGATGACAGCACGCCCGTGCTCGACATCAAACCTGTGTTTGTCGAGTATCTGCCGCACGAATCAATTCGCCAACCGGACTGGTCGCATGAATTGATGAAAGATTATTGGCGTTAGAACTCGATCTCACTGATTTGTTCGAAATTCACATCGAAGTTGGCTTCTGATTCCATTTCCGCTTCGGCGTCATCCAGGTGACCCGCCTGGACGCCACGATTGCAGTAGGAACGATAGACGCAAAAGCGGCACATCCTTTCTTCGTCCGTCAACGGGAATTCTTCTGCGCTCGAAATTTCTTCAACGACTTTTTCTATTGCCGACCAATCGCGTTTGAATTGATTGGCATCATATCTGAATCGCGTTGGTTCCGAGGGGAAGTCGCAGTACCAATAGATCATCTCCACTTGTTCGGGCCCGAAGGCCCGTCCGTTATTTAGGCCGGAGCCTGCTTGAACCAGTAAAGCCCGATAGACGCGAGTCTGCCAGCGCGCCGATACCCATTCATCCCGGGGGTGCTTTGCGGATGTTTTCCAATCGTAGATGATCGCTTTGTTATCCTGAACCGCGACCAAATCGTATTTTGCCACTAAACGATGATGTCCGATCGGCGCAGACAATGTCAATTCAGGATGAAGCCCAGGGTGGCTCTTGAATGCCTGTCGAAAGTGTTGCCACCAGCGTTCTAGGTTCGGCGTATTCGCCATCGGCAACAGATCTTCAGCAGGCAGACCCAATGCGTATTGTTGAGCGAGCCGGTGGAATAGCTGCCCCTCGATTTGATGGCGTTCATTTTCAATGACCGGCTCTGAGTCCAGAGCGGGCCAGGCGAGTTGGTCCATGTAGCGCAGCTGGAATCGACGCGGGCAATCCACATAGTCCTGTAGAGACGATTGCGAGAATGTGAAGGGGGGCGGAAGCGTTGTCACGGTGGCTGGGATAAATTTACCACAATTGCAGTAGAAAAGAAAAAACCCTGCCGCCTGAATTAAGACGACAGGATCCTCGATCGTAAAACGGGAATGATCAGTCTCCCATGACAGTGGCAGCATGTTCCTCGGCGAGCTTGCTGCGATCCTCCTTGCCGCGCACGAAAGAGATGCCGGCGGCCACTATCACCAGGAAAGTTGAAACAAAGAACGCGCTGTGGACGCCTGTGACAAAAGCCTGCATGGGCGCTGACCCGAGCGTGACGTTGTTGCCGACGAACAATTGCATCATCACGTCGCGCGGCAAACTGCTGGCCGCGACCGCCAGAGATAATGCAAAGCTGGTGACCATACCGGCTTGACGCAGGGTCGCCAATGTTCCGGAGGCGATGCCCAGTCGATTCTTGGGCGCACCGTTCATGGCCGCGCTGGTGTTGGGCGGATAGAACAGACCGCCACCGAGTCCCATGAGTGCTAGGCCCGCTCCGATCTGCCAATAAGGCATGGCCGGCGTGATGCGTGTGAACCAGATCAGCGCCGCGCCCTGGACGAGCAAACCGATCGTCGCCGGAACGCGCGCCCCGATTCGATCGGCGACGTTTCCGCCCAGCGGAGCCATGATCGAGGTCATGATGGGAAGCGGAATAAGTAACAAAGCCGCCTTCAGCGGATCGTATCCCAGCACGCCTTGCAAGTAGAAGACGATCAAGAAATTGACTGCAAACAGCGCCAGCGATTGAATCATGGCTGAGAGCACCGAGAAGTTGTAAATGCGGTTATTGAACAACGATAGGTCAAGCACCGGGTTGCTGGCACGGCGTTCCCACCATAGGAAGAACGCCACGCCAATCAAAAACACAACAAACAATAAAACGATCGGCGTAGAAGTGAACGCATATTCAATGCCAAGGGTCAATGCGATCAACAAGGCGGTCAGCCCAATGCTGAAGCTGAGAGCGCCCAACACGTCGAATCGTTCGCCTTGTCTTCGGGTGCTCATCTCTTTCAAGGCGCGGTAACCCCAGAGGGCGCCGAAGAGGCCTACCGGGACATTGATGAAGAAGATCCAGCGCCAATCGGCCAAGGTTAGGATGAGGCCGCCGAGGATGGGTCCCGCCACGCCGCCAATGGAGAACGTGATGGCGTTGAGTCCCAGGGCCCGGCCGCGTTGGTTAGGCGGAAAGACTTCCGTGATGAGCGCCACGCTATTGACAACCATCATCGCCGCGCCGCTTCCCTGGACGAGGCGGAAAATGATCAACTCCGTTGCGGTGTTAGAGAATCCGCACAGTGCGGAGCCGACCGTGAACACCACGAAGCCCAAATTGTACATACGCACGCGGCCCAGTATGTCCGCCACGCGCCCAAAGGTCAGCAGGAAGACCGTGCTCACTAAGATATAGCCCATGATGACCCAGATCATTGAGATCAGGTCGGCATGCAGTTTGACCATCATCTCAGGCAAGCCCAGGATGACAATCGTGCTATCGATGGAGGCCATGAGGGCCCCAATGGTAGTTACGCTCAGCACGATCCATTTATAAGCAATCTTTTTGCCGAATAAAGAATATTGTGTTTCCATTTTCTATTGATCGCTCTCCTTGTCGTTTGTACCTTTGATTATGTCGACTGGAAATTTCAAAATCTTACCTCTTCCTTCCGGGCATGGAGGCCCCAGGACTTCAGGGAAAGCCTATTCGGAATGGCTGCAAAGGACTTAGGAGAGCGATTGAGCCAGCGCGATCGCGCCCAAGCTGCCGGATCGGTTTCCCAGGGCAGGCGGCACAATGTACCGATCCATGTTTCTCAGCAGGGTTTCGTTTTCCACATACCCATTCAACGATTTCAGAACTTTTTCCCGAACACGCGGAAATAGAAAAGTTCGTTCCATGATTCCGCCGCCGAGAATGATCCTGCGGGGCGAGAGGATCAGGATGTAATTGCATAGAGCTGAGGCGATGTACTCCGCTTCGATGTCCCAATATGGATCGTCCTCGCGAAGCGACTCGCCGCGTTTGCCAGAGCGTTTTTCGATGGCGGGGCCGCTGGCGAGCCCCTCGAAGCAATCGCCATGGAACGGACATGCGCCGGAGAACGGATCGCGTTCCTGATCGTGGGGGATGCGGATGTGTCCCATCTCCGGGTGATCCAAGCCCCTCAACGGCCGACCCTCTTTGATGCAGCCGCCGCCAATGCCCGTTCCAATCGTAAGATAAAGGGATGGATCGCATCCACGACTAGCGCCCCAGCGAAATTCTCCGAGGGCCGCCGCATTGACATCGGTATCGATCGTCGCTCTGACATTCAGGGTGCGCTGAATGGTGCCAAGCACATCGGCGCCCCGCCAGCGCAGTTTTGGGGTGGAGGCGATGAACCCATAGGTTGGCGAATCGGGATTCAAATCCAGTGGGCCAAAACAACCGATGCCAATCGCTTGGATCTCTTGACTAGTCGCGTACGGTTTGAAGAATTGAATAACCCTTGGGAATGTCTCATCCGGGATCGTGGTTTCAATCCGGATTTGATCAACAATGTTCCCCGGGCCGCTGCCCACAACGCAAACAAATTTCGTTCCGCCCGCTTCGATGCCGCCGTATAATTGATCATTATTCATGTGATGATTATATCGTCAGATATGGCGATCAAGCAATCTAGATTGATGATGGGGTAAGAGATTCCAGTTCAACGTCATCGTATTTTTGCAATGCTAAGGAGATCGATATGAATGTAATGTACGACCGAAACAGGAAAATCATTGACGAATTTCGAGCGAATGGCGGCAAGGTCGGCGGTCCTTTTGAAGGCAGGACGTTGCTTCTTTTGCACACGGTGGGAGCCAAAAGCAAGCAACCGCGAATTAATCCCGTTGCCTACGTACGAGATGGGGAACGATATGTGATCATTGCGTCGAAGGGCGGGGCGCCGACGAACCCCGATTGGTATTACAACATTGTTGCGGACCCAAATCTAACTGTGGAAGTTGGAACGGAAACGTTTCATGTTCGGGCGAAGGTTGCGGAGGAACCGGATCGCAGCCGGTTATATAATAGGATGGCCGAAATGATGCCTGGATTTGATGATTATCGGAAGAAGACCACACGAAAGATTCCGGTGATTGTGTTGACACGGGTGAACTAAAACGTTTCAGATAAAAGACGGTCTCGTTGGCTGTATGTCCGAGACCGTTTTTTCATTAATACACGCGATACATCGCGGGAACATTCAGTGCCTATTCAAAAATAATTCCGTGTAATATCTTGCCAGATTCCCAGCATGCTCGGCGCTAGTGAGTTGATATTTCTTGGCAACGTTAAAGAAGTTGGGCGCGAGCATGGTAAACATAATGGACGACAGAATCTGCGAGAGCAACAGGCGCGTTTCGGTTGGATCCCTGTTCGGCTCACTGCGTATGGCTCGCTCGACCAGCTTCTCAAATATCTTGATTAGCGCTGCGGCACTGATCGAATCATAATTCCTTTTCGTTATGGCTTTGTAAAGATGAGCTGTGGAAATACCTGGATAACGCAAGCTTCCCTCGAGCAGATAATAAAAAACGCTTTTGAGAACCTCCTCGAACGGCTGCTGCGCATCTTCCATGACAGCCAATATATCTTCCGTCATATGCTTGATAGTCATGGCTAGGGCGGCGGATATCAGTGCGTCTTTGGAGCGAAAGTAGTAGTTGATGGATGCGATGTTTGTTCCGGCTTCCTGGGCAATCTTGCGGGTGGTAACTTTATCTATACCATGCTTCTCGATGCAAGTCACCACAGCTTCCAGAATCAGTTGCTGAGTTGCGTTTTTCACTGACATTGAACTACCTCATGTGCCTGTTGTGCTTCAGGTGGTTGGTGCTTCCAGCCGACCTCTTTGAATACAGAGAGTATTTCTGAACGATTTTATTCGTTCTGTTGGATTTTGTCAATCGATTTATTCAATTGTTTTAAACAGTTGATTGACTTTTTCGGCGTTTGATGATATAGTCGGCGCAGTTGTTTTATTCAAGCAGGATGATTTCGAATCAATTAGGAGATTCTATGCGATGAGCACACAGACTTCGAGTGGTTCATTGGCTGAAGGCAAAAGTATATTGATCACCGGCTGTTCGTCAGGGATAGGGTGGGAGACTGCGATCAAATTGGCCGGACAAGGCTTTACCGTCTTTGCGACAGTTCGGAAGGAGTCAGATGCGGCGAAGTTGGGCGATTTGGGTATCTCCGACCTCGTACCCGTTTGTCCTGTTGATCTCACCAACCTGGAGCATATTGCTAATGCAGAAAGGTTAATTGCTAATGAATTGGCCCATCGAGGGGAGAAAGGTTTGTATGGGTTGATCAATAATGCAGGAGGTGGATCGCCAGCGCCCATCGAGTTGCTGGAGCTGGACAAGTTCCATCAGGAATTGCAGGCTCGTGTGTTGGGCTCGGTTGCGATGGTTCAGACATTCCTGCCGCTCCTTCGGCAGGCGCACGGAAGAATCGTATGGATCATGACGCCAGCGCTTATGCCCACACCTTACGTGACCAGCATCCATGCCTGCGATTTTGCCATCAATTGCATTGCTCGAACGCTCGAGATCGAACTCAAGCCATGGAACATTCCGAACATCATGATCCGCTGCGGTGGCATCGAGACACCGGCCGGGCTGCGAACGACCAGCGATGTGGAGATGATTTTCGGGAGGGGACTGCGCCAGCGCGTTTTGTTGTACGAAAAAGCTTTGCGTAAATGGAAAAGAGATATGAATGCATTCGATGCGAAACGTACCGATCCTGAAAAAGTGGCCGAGGTCGTTCTCAGGGCGCTGATCGCTCGATCTCCGAAGCGCCGATATGCTGTTGGTTATATGGCAGGCGCCGCGAGCTTTCTTGAACTTATGCCGCAAACCGTATCTGATTGGATCCTAAAACAACGCTTCTAGCCTCACTGGGGTCCTTTCCACCATCCCATCAATGCCACAAATGGAAGCGATGGAGTCGCGTCGCCTCGGCGGCCCGTATTCCAGGTGATAATCAACTCTTTACGCGCTCTCGTGATGCCGACATAGAATAGTCGCAAGCGCTCGCGGACGTAACCTAAACGCGCGCGCCGCGTTGCCGCTCCCTCCGCGTAATAATCATATTCACCGGCTGAAGTCGCGGCCGTCAATTGCGCCAATGCTTCCGCTTCGAGATTCAAACTGTCGCGCACAAACCAGCGCTCCGAAATAAAACGATCATTCGGTTGGTTCGACGGATAATCGTAATTGTTCACCGACATCAAATAGACGCGATCCCATTCCAAGCCTTTGGCCTTGTGAACGGTCGAAATCACCGCAATGCCTTTGTAGTCGTCGGGATTGAAGCCTGCATCGTCCGATGAAAAGCCGATGAAGCGACGTTCATTTCGGGCAATCTCGTGCAGGCTTGGAGTCAATTCGGGCAAGCGCCACTGCGGGTTTTCGTCTGAGATTTGGCGAAGCACCAATGCGAATTTATGCGCCAACGCCAAGTCGGTCGGTGAGGTAAAGATATCCTGTGATAACGTGAGAATCAATTGATCGATTGGAAGAACGGTCGCGTCGTGCCAACGGAGGGTGACATCCCGGAAATCACTTAACTCTTTTACGACTTCATCCGCTTCACTTTCCGGATCGAGGCTGGCCATCCAGTCCTGATCGGGGCGTGGCGCCAGAAACGATTCGACTTCCCTGCATTTGCGAATCAGGCTTGCGACGTGTTCAACCAGCGGCTCATGTTCATCATCTTCGCGCCAATCGCGCCGCCAGACTCGATAGGCTTGCGCCAGCTTCGAGGCGCTGTCCGGCGCGGCGAGATAAGCCAGGACATAACTCAATGCACCAGCCGCGGCGCGCGTCGGCGAAGTGCTTCGCAATAGTTCGCGATATTCGATTTTGAGTTGCTTCAATGCTTCAGCGACGCGCGCGGCGTGCTCGTTGGTGGACGTCAACACCGCCATGGTTGAATCTTTATGCTCAGGCAGCCATTTCGCAATGGATCTAACCACCGCTTCGATTTCTTGATCGGGATTGT
>Ga0335081_10000271_pt1 | contig 96465 bp, 87 predicted proteins | sample Lox_Sample_35_FD_206713 | JGI IMG/M metagenome (GOLD analysis project Ga0335081, IMG submission 206713) | Soil microbial communities from Loxahatchee National Wildlife Refuge, Florida, United States - Lox_Sample_3.5 | ecosystem: Environmental > Terrestrial > Soil > Wetlands | place: USA... | reverse complement strand
GGGGGGGGGGGGGGGGGGGGGGGGTGGGGGGCTTGTTTTTTTTGGTTTTGTCCCCCCCTCTCCGGCCCCTCCCTCGGCCCCCCCCCCCCCGGTGGGGGGGGGGGTGGGGGGCCCGCTCGGGCGCGGGGGCGGGGGGGGGCCCCCGCGTTTGCTGCACACGCGGCGCCGGCCCCTCACCCGGCTTGCTTGCTTCGCTCGCAAGCCGACCTCTCCCCGCGCAGCGGGGAGAGGTAAAACTCACGCCGTCGCGCCCTTCGCCTTGGCGCGCCGCAAATGCTCGTCGAGCCGCGGCAGAATCTCCACGAAATTGCAGGGCCGGTAGCGATAGTCGAGCTGGTGCAGCAGGATCTCGTCCCAGGCATCCCGGCAGGCGCCCGGCGAGCCGGGCAGGCAGAAGATGTAGGTCGCGTTGGCGACCCCGGCGGTGGCCCGCGTCTGGATCGCCGAGGTGCCGATCTTCTTGACGCTCACCATCAGGAACATCGTCGAAAAGCCGTCCATCTTCTTCTCGAACAACGGCTCGGCGGCTTCCGGCGTCACGTCGCGACCAGTGAAGCCGGTGCCGCCGGTGGTGATAATGACGTCGATCGCCTTGTCGGCGATCCAGGCCTTCAGGCGCCCGCGGATTTCCTCGATGTCATCGGTGACGATGGCGCGATCGGCCAGCAAATGCCCGGCCGCTTGCAGGCGCTCGGCAAGCGTCGCGCCCGACTTGTCGCTCGCCAGGTCGCGCGTGTCCGACACCGTGAGCACGGCGATCTTCAGCGGCACGAATTGGCGGGTCTCATCGATACCGGGCATGAAATTACTCTACGTCATTCCGGGACGCGAGCGAAGCGAGCGAGCCCGGAAACCAGCAAAACCAGTTGGCCGGCCTACAACTGGATTCCGCGTCCGCGCCTTCGGCGCGTCCCGGAATAACCGCTATAGAGACGCCGCCGCGAACGTATCGCAGGCCGATACTTTGCCTTGCTTCAGGCCGATCGAGAACCAGCGCTGGCGCTGCGCCGAGGTGCCGTGGGTGAAGGCGTCGGGGACCACGTAACCCTGCGACTGCTTCTGCAGGCGGTCGTCGCCGATTGCCGAAGCCGTCTGCAGCGCCGCTTCGACGTCGCCGGGCTCGATCGACTTCCAGCGCTGATCGGAGTGGTTGGCCCAAACGCCGGCCAAACAATCGGCCTGCAGCTCGATGCGCACCTGGATGCGGTTGGCCGCGGCTCGGCTGCCGGCGGCGCGCTGCTGCGCGCTCGCTTTCGGCAGAGTACCAAGCAGGTTCTGCACGTGATGACCGACCTCATGAGCGATCACATAGGCCTCGGCGAACTCGCAAGCCTTGCCGCTGCAGCCGTGGAAGCGCACCTGCATCTCGCGGAAAAACGAGGTGTCGAGATAGATGCGCTGATCGGTCGGGCAATAGAACGGACCCATGGCCGCCTGCGCGAAACCGCAGCCGCCCTGCTCGCCGCCGCGGTAGAGCCGCAAGCGCGGCGCGCGATATTGCCGGCCGCCCGCCTGGAAAATATCGCCCCACACGTCCTCGGTGTTGCCGAGAATGGCGGCGACGAACTGGCCGGTTTGATCGGTCGGCACGCCGGTGTGCCGATGCGGCGCCCGGTACGGCGTCTGATAGGGCGCGCCGCCGCCCGAGAGCACTTCGGCGCCGCCGATCAGGACGCTCGGATCGATGCCGAGGGCGTAGCCGATGATGCCGAGCACGATGATGGTGCCGATGCCGAGGCCGCCGCCGCCAATCGGAATGCCCATGCCGCCGCCGGGAATGCCGATGCCGCCGCCGCCATCGCGGTCGTCCTCGATATTGTCGCTGCGGCGGAAGTCATCCCAACGCATCGAAAAGCCTCCATTGCGAAGAAAATGCATAGATAGTGTCATACGCGGCCGGCGCCAATGGGGCTGCGCCTAGCGCGGCTTGACGCGAGAGTCCCCGCGCGGACGGGGAAATTCAACCATGTCCGCCACCACGCGGCCCAGCTTGGCGCGCCAAACGAGTTTGCATACCGATTTAAAGAGAGTCTCTTTCAAAAAATCGCCGGACACGCGGCCGTGAGAGCCTTCAATCAACGCGCTCCGCGCCAGCCGTTGTCCTTGCTGCTACATGTTGATCCGCTTGTACAATTCGATCGCATCGTCGACGTCGTGAAAGTAGTGCAACTTTCCGTTGGCAAGGACAATCCCGCGATCGCAATATTCGCGGATTGAACTGGTCGTATGTGACACCATGATTATGTCGGAATGCTCTTTTCTTTTGTTGAATTCAAGTTTGCAGCGTGCCTTGAAGCGATCGTCGCCAACCGCCATCACTTCATCGATGAGGTAACATTCAAAATTGATCGCCATTGACAAGCCGAAGGCAAGGCGAGCTCCCATGCCCGATGAATAAGTCTTAACAGGCGCGTCCAAGTAGGGACCGAGGTCCGCGAAATCCTCCACAAAATCAAGAACAAGTCTGGGATTCTCGCCGTATATCCGCGACAAGAAAGTAACATTTTCGCGCCCCGTCAAGCTTGGATGCAGGCCGCCCGAGAAGCCCAACGGCCACGACACCCGCACCGAACGCTGAATTCGACCGCTATTGGGCAATTCGGCTCCAGCGATGAGGCGGATCAGCGTGGATTTCCCGGAACCGTTTACGCCCATGATGCCGTAGCTTAGGCCCGATTCAAGATTTATCGAGACGTGATTCAAAACAACCTTGCGGTGCCGATGAATCCTGTAGAATTTCAACACGTCGATGAACTTGATCATGCTTGTAGCAACCGTCCGTAATTTTCCTTCGTGAAGTATACCACAACGCTAGATAAAATCATCCCGCTGTCCGGTTCGTTCATTGAGACTGCCGCTCGCGCCCGCCGCTGCCAGCCTGGCGCGAGGCACTCCCACCCCGTTAGGTCACGGACCTCAGATACGACGCAAGCGCGTTGTCCAAAACGAAGCCGGCAAATCCACGCATGAGCAGGATGAGACGAGGCACAACTAACACATACGGGCGCGCAATCAAAAAAACCGCTCAGGCCGTCCCTTGACATCGCCTCCAATAAGTCACGCAACAAACGCTTCTGCTTTTGCCAAGCGTCAGAATATACTAACGTACTTGCCCACACAAACGAATGAGCGGATCGAAAATGCTCAAGTCAATTACTCTGCTAGCGTCCGGAATAATGGAGGGCCTGGGACGCTTCTTGCACGATCTTCGGATGATGATCGAGTATCACACAATCATCCCTCTTATCGAGGGATTGGTGCGTGTGGTGCTGCATTTCGATCCTCGTGTGTATTCGGAGGGACTTCGGGTTCGTGGGGTTATCGAGGGCAATGTTCCTAAAAAGTCGAATCGCTTCGCGATCCTGGTCCTTTACTCCAAGACCGACTTGCCCGGCTTCACCTTGAATCTGATAAAGGCGATCGGCCGCAGCAACCTTAATCTGATTATCGTCTCGAACGCAGAGTTGGAGCCCTTATTGAAGGCCAGGTTGCTCGACAATAGTATTCTGCTCATCGAGAGGGTAAATCTCGGCCGCGACTTTGGCGCCTATCGTGACGCCCTCAGCGTCCTTCTACGTCAGTTCAAAACGGTTGAACGTCTGCTTTTGTTGAACGACAGCCTTTTTTATTTCGAGCGAGGCTTGGACCAGTTCATTGCCCGGCTCAACGGTAATCAGGATTTCATCGGCGTCACCGAAGTTCATGAATTTCGCTATCATGTTCAATCGTTCGCGCTCTCATTCGGCCCGCGTGTCATCAACCACAAGAAATTTCGAAAATTCTGGCGCAGATTTCGACCGATCAACACGCGTCGATGGTCGATCCACAAAGGCGAAGTGGGTCTCACCCGCCTCCTCACCAAAGCAGGATTCCGCCCACATATCCTATTCGAGGCCGCGCAACTCCGCCCGCGTCTCGGCGCCTTGCCGATGCGCGAAATCGTGGAATCCCTGCACTTGCTGCCGACGTTTTTCAGGTCGAATATGTATCAGGAAATCAACACAATTCTCGGCGAAGAAGATTATCCCGAGTCTATCGCGGCGATCGAGGCTATCTCTCAGGGCATTAGGAGCACGGGCAATAGCGAAAGCAATGAGGTTGAATTCAATGCATTGCTGAACATCAGCAAAAAAGCTAAAGCCATGGAGCGGTGGAGCTTCGATCTAATCGCGAGCAAAATTGTGGCTACGATTGCCGAACGTAATCAGATACACGTCGGGGGTTTTTTGTTTATGAAATACTTAGGATTACCCGCCTTCAAACGCGACATCTTTTACCGCAACGTTTATACCCTCGAAGACGTGCATCAAATCTTGTCTGAATTCGGCGAGCCGCTGATAGGCGAAGTCTTGGCGGACCTGCGCCGAAACGGAAGCGCCGCGCATTTAAACGTGTTCCTGAAATTGCTCTTTCGCCATGGCTCAATTTAGATCGCCTTTTCGAGCGCCCGCCAGGCTTGCGGCGCTGATCGGACGGCCAACGGTGCCCAGACAAAGACAGCGGCGCCGGTATAGATCGTCTTGAATGGTTTTAGTGATGGCTGAGCCGCGGCGCAAAAATAAGAAGGACAGTACGCCACTTTCTCAACAGAAACGGCGACACCGGCAGGCGCGATCGCTTCCGCCTACGCCAACGCGACGCGCGCTCATTGTCTTGGGAATGCACCGCAGCGGAACATCGGCACTAACGCGGGTCTTTAACCTGCTTGGCGCGGATATCGCGCGCGATTTGATGCTGGGCCAGGCTGATAATCCGAGCGGCCATTGGGAATCGGTGCAACTCGCAGGGATTCACGACAGTCTGCTCGCCTCGGCTGGAACGAATTGGCACGATTGGAGGATGTTCAACGCCGGATGGTTGCGATCCGATGTCGCTTTGTCGTACAAAAAGAGCATACTCGATTTCCTCGAAAATGAGTTTGCCGGCTCGAAGTTGTTTGCGGTGAAAGATCCGCGAATATGCCGATTTGTCCCGCTTTGGCTGGATGTACTGAGTGATTTTGACGCTACCGCTGTACCGATAATTCCGATTCGAAATCCGCTGGAAATCGCGGCGTCGCTCAAACAGCGAAATGGGTTGCTGCCCGGGACATCGCTGCTGATCTGGCTACGTCACGTGTTAGACGCAGAATATGCGACGCGAGGCCTAACGCGTGTTTTCACGAACTATGACTCGCTCTTGCACGACTGGCACCAGGTCGTTACCTCGATCGCATCTCAAGCCAAATTCGAATGGCCGAGGAGATCGCCGATCGTCGATGTAGAAATTGATCGGTTTCTCGAATCTGAACAGCGCCACCATGCGTATTCGTCGGGTGAACTCGCTGCGCGAGAAGACGTCTCCGGCTGGGTCAAGGGCGCCTACGCAGCGCTGGTTGGATTGACCGAGGGCGACAGTAGGAAGCGTTTGATTCAGCTTGACGAAATTCGTGCCGAATTCGATCAAGCGGCCTTAACATTCGGCTCCGTGCTTGCGGAGGGCGAAAATGAAATAGCAGTTCGTACCGCGGAAGTCGCGAGCCTGAATTCGGAGCTTTCAATATCGCGAGAGCTTTTCAATTCAGAGGAAAAACGCCACGCTGCCGACCAGCATTTAATCGATAGCATTCAAGCAGCGCTTGCAGAAAAGCAAGCGATAAGCGAACGAAATCTGACTCAATTAGAGGCGGCAAAGGCGCAATTGGCGGAACGCGCTCAAACGGCGCAACAGTTGAATGACGAATTAGACAAGGCGCGCGCCCAGGCGGTCGAACACCAAGAAGAGCAGCGCACCTTGCGGGCTGAATTGGTAAGAGCGATTGAAACGTCCGCGCAGCACGAGACGGCGAGGCAGGAGCTCGCTGCCGAACTGGAAGAGGCGCGCGCTTGGTCGAATGAGCAGCAAGAAGCGCAGCGAAATCTGCAGGCGGAATTGGCAAGGGCGGTCGAAACGTCCGCGCAGCAAGAGATGGTGAGGAAGGAGCTCGCTGCCGAACTGGAAAAAGCGCGCGCCTGGCCAAGTGAGCAGCAGGAAGCACAGCGAAGTCTGCAGGCGCAATTGGCGAGGGCGGTCGAAACGTCCGCGCAGCGCGAGACGGCGACGCGGAAGCTCACCGCCGAACTGGAAGAAGCGCGCGCTCGTGCGACCGAGCAGGAAGAGACGCAGCGAAAACTGAAGGAGGAACTTGGTCAAGCAATCGAAACCTCCGATCGGCATGAGGCGGCAGTCGAACAGCTGACAGAAAGGCTGATCGAAGCAAACGCGGTGATCCAAAAACTGGGAGCCGAAAGGGACAGATTCGAAGCAGTTGTTTCGAAGGCCCATGAAACTATCATCGCGCGCGAATCCGACGTGGCGCGCGTTAGCACGCGGCTAGCCGACGCCTTAAGCCAACTGGAAGAATCTCGCGCCTCATATATCGAGCGCGCCGCCTCCGCAAGTGGAGTGGAGACTCAGCTCTCCGATGTCAAGACCGTAACAAGCCATCTCGAAAGCGAAAATAAAAGAATTCGAGCCGACCTATTGGCGAGCCAGGAAAGGATTTCGGAGCGGGACGCCGAGATCACGCGGCTTGCCGAGGTGGAAGCCATCGCACGCCGCGAGCGTAAAACACAACAGCAAAAGATCAGCAATCTGGAGAACGAGCTTGCAACACGCGACACAGAACTAAAAGCCTCGAAACAAGACCGCAATCGTTTTCAGGACGAGGCGAAATCGAGTCGCGCGTTGATCGACCGCATGGATCGCGAAGCGGAGCTGCTCAAGAGCGAGGTCGAGAGGTCGAGAAACCACCTTCGTGAAAGTCAATCTGAAGTTCAGCGGCTGCTTGGCGAGGTCGAAATCGCCAAAACCGAATTGGCGGAGGCGATCGCCGAGCGCGATGAAAACGCAGCAAAATTGGAAGCGTTGATCGAAAAAATACAAAACACCGAAATCAATTTGGCTGCGACGCAAGGCCAGCTGGCGCTGGTTGCCGCGGAACGAGACGACAACGCCTCGAAAGTGAATACGCTTACCGAAGAACTGCAGAGCGCTCAAACCGGTTTGGCGGAGGCAAACACGCGTTTGCTGGAAGTTGAGGGCAGCCTTTCCGAGTCGCAGGCCGAATTGACCAAGCTCGAAGCCGCGCTCAACGTCGCCAAGACGGAAATTGCAATCGGCGATCAAGGTCTTCAACGGCTTCAAGGAGAAAACGACGGTTTGCGAACTCGTATAGGCACGGCCTATGCCGACATGCAGCGCTTCGCCGAGGAGAATAGCCAGCTAAAAACGTCGGTGGACGCATCCAATGCGGCGCTGGAGCGGCAAAACCGAAAGGCTACGGAGCTGACCAGCGAACTCACGCACGAGCAACTGCAGGCCAAGACGCTGAGGCAGACCATCAGCCGGCAATCGCGTGAAATTGCCGGCCTGGTGTCGTCGCGTCGATGGAGGATCGGCGAATTTGCCCGTGTTCTTATGCGGCGGATTTTGCGCTCGACGTCGAGGGATTTCGGCGGAAAAGCCTGGGAAGGCGAGTTGATCTTGAAATCAAGGCTTTTCGATGCGTCGTGGTACCTGCTGCAGAATCCGGACGTCCTGGTCGAAGGCGCCGATCCGCTGGTGCACTATGTATTGTTCGGCGGACTTGAAAACCGGCGGCCGAACCCGCTGTTTTACGCGGATTGGTATGTCACTCAGTATCCAGACGTGCAGGCGTCGAAAATGAGTCCGTTGGCGCATTATATCAGCATCGGCGTTTCGGAAGGACTCGACCCGAATCCGCTCTTCGATACGGATTGGTATCTGCGGCAAAATCCCGATGTGGCCAAGGCCGGCGTAAATCCACTTTTGCATTATCTCACCGACGGCGGGAGGGAAGGCCGCGATCCGCACCCGCTTTTCGATGGCTCCTGGTATCTTGAACGCAATCCGGAAGCCGCCACGGAGGGTATGAATCCGCTGCGCCATTATTTCGAAGAAGGAGCGGCAGAAGGACGCGACCCGCATCCCTTGTTCGACAGCGATTGGTATCTCGCACAATACCCCGACGTTGCCGCCAGCGGGATCAATCCGCTCGCGCATTATATCTCGAGGGGGGCATTCAACGGTTACAATCCCAACCCGCTTTTCGACAGCGCGTGGTACCTTGCCCGCAATCCCGACGTGGCGGCGGCGAAGGACAATCCACTCGAGCACTACATTGCGCACGGAGCGGCTGAAGGGCGCGACCCGCACCCGTTGTTCGATACGAGCTGGTACCTCAAAAAGCACCCGGCGGCTGCTAGCAACCCATTGGTTCATTATCTGACGCATGGCGGCATGGACAATAGCCTCGATCCGCACCCGCTCTTCGACAGCAGCTTTTACTCCAGCAGCGAGACCGAGTTTGCGACATCGGGCGAAAATCCGCTCATTCACTTTTTGCGCCGTGGGCTAGAGCGAAGGGCGAACCCGCACCCCTTCTTCGACGCAAAATTCTACGTGCACGAGAATCCCGAAGTTGCCGAGCAAGGGATTAATCCCCTCGTCCATTACCTCGAAAGCGGTGCATCCAGAGGACTTGCTCCGCACCCGCTGTTCAACACGGCGCGATATCTGGAGCGAAATCCCGATATCGCCACTTCGGGCTTGAACCCCCTGGTGCATTTCGTTCTGACGGGGGCCGAGACTATTGAGGAGCCCAAAGCCGAGTCGCAGCAAATCGTCTCTCAGCCACCGCCGGTGCAGGCTTTGCCAAGGGCAAAGACTCGTTTCGGCATTACGGACGCTCTTATCGAACTCTTGGACATGTATCATGGGCGCGACGGAATCGACGCCGTTTCGGCGGCCTTTAAATTATTGAATGGCTACGGCGACATCGAAAGGGACCTGCTACTCCTTCCTGAAATCGAGTCGTTTGTCGCCGCTACAGCGGCGCTCGCAGCGAGTGTTCCGACACCGGAGAAATGCGACGCATCAATTATAATTCCAGTCCACGACAAGTTGATTTACACGCTGGCCTGCGTCCGCTCATTGTTGTTGCTCAAGACGAAGTGTTCATTCGAAATCCTCATTGCGGACGATCTATCGAATGACGGCACCGAAATTGTTTTCCAATCCATGGGCGATGCGATCCGCCACATCCGTCAAACCGAGAACCTGGGATTCAACAGAAACTGCAACGCGGCCGCCAAGCTAGCGCGCGGGCGCGTGGTGATCATGTTGAACAACGATACGATAGCCTTGCCGGGCTGGCTGGACGAGCTCGTCAACACGCTCGACAACGACGGTACCATCGGCATGGTGGGGTCGAAACTCGTGAACGCCGATGGCTCCCTGCAGGAAGCCGGCGGCATCCTTTGGAGCGACGGGTCGGCTTGGAACTTTGGACGCGGCGACAATGCCTGCGCTTGCCAGTACAATTATCTGAAGGACGTCGATTACATGTCGGGCGCCTCGATTGCGTTGCCGCGGCAGGTTTGGGAGGACCTCGGAGGCTTCGATGATCTTTTTGCGCCGGCCTATAATGAGGACAGCGATCTCGCGTTCCGTGTTCGAAAGGCGGGCCTGCGCGTCGTCTACCAGCCCATGTCGGCGCTCATTCATCATGAGGGCGTGAGCCACGGGCGCGACACCAGCACTGGAATCAAGTCCTACCAAAAGCGAAACGCCGCGCTTTTCTTCGAGCGTTGGAAAGACGTGCTCGCGTCGGAAAATTTTCCGAACGGCACCCATGTGATCGAGGCTCGCGACCGCAGCCGCGGACGGCCGCGCATCTTGCTGGTCGATCACTATCCGCCGCAGCCCGATCGCGACGCCGGCTCGCGAACAATCTTCGCCTATCTCAAGCTGTTCGCAGAATCCGGTTTCCACGTGATTTTTTGGCCTCACAATCTTTATTTCGATCCGGTCAACACGCCGCGGCTGCAAAGGCTTGGCATTGAGACTTATTATGGCGGCTGGAAGAATACCTGGCCGTCGTTCGACGGATGGCTGCAGCAAAACGGAGGCGCGCTCAAATACGCGTTTCTCAGTCGGCCGGGCGTCGCTGTAGATTTTGTCGATGCGTTGCGCAAAAAAACTTCTGCGAAGATATTGTTCTACGGCCACGATATTCACTTCAAGCGCCTCGAGATGGAGTATGCGTTGAGCCGAAACGAGCAAACAAAAGCGGAGATGGAAACGACAAAAGCACTCGAGGAATTGATTTGGTCGAAATGCGATGTGATTTACTACCCCTCGGTCGAAGAAACAGACTATGTCCTTGAACGGTCCCCGGGAAAGTCGGCTTACACGCTTCCGCCATACATTTACGATCAAGCGCGCCTCGATCGGACAAGCCAGGAACTGCAACAGCGCGGAATCCCAAAGACGCACAGACTGTTGTTCGTCGCCGGTTTTCGCCACGCTCCCAACGTCGATGCGATGCTGTGGTTTTGTGCCGAGATTTGGCCGCGCATCGCGGCCGAAGCGAAGTCGGCGCATTTATATGTCGTCGGATCCGAACCGCCTCCCGCCATTCTGGACCTTGCATCTTCCAATATCACCGTCACCGGAGCGGTCAGCGACGATCAATTGGCTACGTTTTATCGCCAAACCAACGTCGCCGTGGTTCCGCTGCGATTTGGCGCGGGCGTCAAGGGCAAGCTGATAGAGGCTTTGAGCTATGGCACGCCGGTCGTGACGACCCAGATTGGGGTTCAAGGAATTCCTGACGCCGATCAGATCGTTGACCTCTGCGATGACGCTCTTGGTTTTGCCGCCCGGGTGCTCGAAATCCTTCATTTCCCCGAGCGCAAAATCGAGCAAGCGCTGCGTGGACTGGACTTTGTGCGCCAGAACGCCTCGGAATCCGCCGCGAAGCACATAATCGGCAAGGATGTCCCCGAAATTGTCGATTTCGAAAAGGCTTAGAAGCGCTTTGCGCCGAGAACTGCAATTGTCAATCACTACGGGCAACGCTAAACCATATCCGCTAGAGCACCATCGATCCGGAATTGATCTGACCGATGAACGTTAACCTGGGCCGGGAAGTGAGTGATCGTGCAATCCGCGCGCGGGCGCCGCTTCGTCTTGGCCTAGCAGGCGGGGGCACCGATCTCTCGCCCTTTTGCGATGAGTACGGCGGGGCCGTGCTGAACTGCACCATCGACCGCTATGCGCATTGCTACCTTGAGCCGCGCGGCGACGGAAAGCTCGAGTTTCATGCCTGCGATCTCGATCGAATTGAGACGCATGCCTGCGGCGCGCCGCTCGACGCCGATTGCGGGCTTCGGCTGCATCGCGGCATATACAATCGGTTCCTGCGCGAGGGTTATCTTGCGCCTTCGCAAGGCTTGACGATCACGACGACGACCGATGCCCCGCCGGGGTCCGGCCTCGGCACATCCTCGGCACTGGTCGTCGCGATATGCGAGGCCGTGCGGGAATATGTAAACGCGCCTTTGGGGCTTTACGAGCTCGCACATCTAGCGGTCGACATCGAGCGCAAGGATCTGTCTCTGGCGGGCGGAAGGCAGGACCAATATGCCGCGGTGTTCGGCGGCGCCAATTTTATCGAGTTCCTCGGCGGCGATCGGGTCGTGGTCAATCCGTTACGCATTCATCGCGACATTCTGTTCGAGTTCGAATCCTCGTTGATCGTGTGCTTTACCGGCGTATCGCGCGAATCCGATACGATCATCCGCGATCAGGTGAGCCACATGCAGACGCGCAACGAACCGGCCCTGCAGGCCCTGATGGACTTGAAGACCGCGGCGCACGAAATGAAGCAGGCCCTGCTGGCAGGGAATATTCCCGCCGTCGGCGAAATCCTTGATCGTTCGTGGAAATCGAAGAAGCAGACCGCTGCAACGGTTTCCAACGCTCACATTGAGGGCCTGTTCAAAATCGGTCGCGAATTCGGCGCCTATGCCGGCAAGATTTCCGGCGCCGGAGGCGGCGGCTTTATGATGTTGCTCGCCACTCCGGAAAAACGTACAGCGATTATCCGTGCCCTCAACGAGGCGGGCGGGGTAGCAAGCCCGGTCCATTTCACAAGTCGGGGTGTACAGACTTGGAGTTCGCAACCGTGGACATCATCGATTCGCATTTCGCAGCCTCACTTCATGCGCTAAAAACGGCAACGGAGACGCCGGCCTTCACGAATGCGATTCGTGAGGCTGCAAAGGCGTGCACGAAGTCTCTGCGCAATGGCGGCAAGCTGCTGATCGTGGGCAATGGCGGCAGCGCCGGCGACGCCCAGCATATCGCCGGCGAGTTTCTCTCGCGCCTGAATTTTGACCGCGCGCCGCTTGCGGCCATCGCCCTCACCACCGACAGTTCGGTGCTGACGGCGGTGGGAAACGACTACGGCTTCGATCAAGTATTTGAGCGCCAGGTTCTCGCTCTCGCGCGGCGCGGCGACGTGCTCATCGCCATCTCCACTTCGGCACGCTCGCCCAACGTTCTGTCTGCTCTGCGCGCGGGAGGCGGTGCCGGCACGGTGAATATCGGCATCGGCAAGGCTGGCGGCGAGATGGAGCGTCTTTGCGATATTTATATCGGCATACCGTCGTCTTCGACGCCCCTGATCCAGCAGGTCTATATGGTGGCTGCGCACGCCCTGTGCGGCGTTGTGGAGCAGGAAATGTTTGCCGCCAATCGCGTTGCGGCACCGGCAGGGGCGGTGCCTTGAAAAGCGTTTGCCGTTGCACGGGATGAGACCGGCGCAAAGTCTCCAGGCGGCCGTCCTCTGTGGCGGGCTCGGCACGCGGCTCGGTGCTCTGACGAGCGCCCTGCCCAAGCCGCTGCTGCCTGTCGGCGGCGAGCCGTTTCTGCGCCGATTGCTTTTCGAGATCGCTCGTCACGGTATCCGCCGCGTCGTGTTGCTCGCCGCCTACAGATCGGATCTGGTGGAGGATTTCCTCGCTCGAAACGGCTCCGGGTTAAATCTCGACATTCGGCTTGCCGTTGAGCCGGGCCGGGCCGGGACCGGAGGTGCGCTCTGGCATGCGCGCGCGCTGCTCGATAAGGAATTCCTACTGTTCAACGGCGACAGCTGGTTCGACATCAACCTGCTCGACCTTGTCGTGCGGGCCTCGCGGCTGCCCTGGGCCAATGCTGTTTTAACCCTGCGCGAATTGCCGGATGCCTCCCGCTACGGCATCGTGGAGACCGAAGGTGAACGCATCACGCGTTTTGCCGCCCGCTCGGAGGGCGGCGGCGGCGGCCTCGTCAATGCCGGCGTCTATTACATGCGGCGCACGGCCATTGAGAATCTAGCGGCGGTATGCTCGCTCGAGCAGGACGTGCTGCCGCGCCTCGCCCAAGCGGGGCGTTTGGCGGGCCTGCGCTATGACGGCTTCTTCATCGATATCGGCGTGCCGGAATCGTACGAATGCGCGCAGACGGCCGTCCCGGCCCGGCAGCGCCGCGCGGCGGCCTTTCTCGACCGCGACGGCGTGCTCAACGAAGATCTCGGTCACGTCGGCACGGTGGAGCGCTTTCGCTGGCTTCCCGGCGCGATCGATATGGTCAAGCGCTTCAACGACGCCGGTCTTTACGTCTTCGTGGTCACCAACCAGGCCGGCGTGGCGAAGGGCAAATACGGCGAAGCCGACATTGCGATCCTGCACGCCCACATGCAGGCGGAACTCGCCGCGCACGGCGCGCATATCGACGATTTCCGCTACTGCCCCTACCATCCCGAGGGCACGGTCGCGCGCTACGCCCGCCGCTCGGACTGGCGCAAACCGGAGCCCGGCATGGTGCTCGATCTGCTTGACAAATGGCCGGTCGATCGGGAAGGAAGCTTTCTGATCGGCGACAAAGAGAGCGATGCGGAGGCGGCGAAAAGGGCGGGGATTGGGTTTAGGGGGGTCAAGGTCGATCGGAACGGAAGTTTTCTAATCGGCGACAAGGAGAGCGATGCGGTGCGGCGAAAGCGTCGATTGCGTCTAGGCCGGTTCGGGACGAGAGCGCACAAGCGAACGAAATAAAGGAAGCGCTTAATGATACTCGACAGCGACCTGATCCGAAAATCGTGCCCTGATCTTGAAACCGTGTGGTTCGAGAACTTGGGTCAATGGCGTGAGTGGAAACAGCGAAATCCAAAAATCACTAACTACAAATCGTATCGAGAGCGCGCTAAAGAGGCCGCGCTTTCGCGCGGCATTGACAGCCTCTGGTTTAGGCATATTGACAAAGGACAGGTGCTGTCGGACCAGCTTGCGATTCAAGGACCACGATGGATCTTCGAGCGCCACCGGATGCTTTTGGATCTCATTGCTGCGATGCCGGCCACGGCAAAGTGCAAAGAAATACGTATTTATGCGGCCGAGGCCTTGTCGCCATGGGCGCTGCAAATGCGCGGGCGGTTTCCCCGCTTTCTGGGAAGCGAATATGGTCCCAAGCCGGAACAGGCTAAGTTTCTCTATCCAATTCCTCATCAGGATTTGATGAAACTCAGTTTGCCTGACGGCATATTCGATATTGCGGTAACGCAGGAAGTGCTAGAACACGTGTCAGATCTTGCCGCTTGCCTTGGGGAGCTTGCACGTATCTTGCGGCCGGGCGGGATATTGCTTTCCACCTTTCCCTTCCTTTGGAATGCGGAAAAGACGCAAACCAAGGCTCGCCTAGTCGGCGATCGCGTGGAGCATTTGGCAGACCCCGAGTATCACCTTGACCCCTTGTGCAAGGAAGGGGCCTTGGTTTTTCAATTGCCCGGCTGGGATATCTTGGAGCTTTGCTGTAGCGTCGGTTTCAAGCGGGCTCAGTTTCTCTTCTATTCAACCGTATCCGGCGCAGTGATCGGGCAGCATCTCGGCGGGTTATGGTGTCTCGTCGCCGAACGGTAGGCATACTAATGTGCCCGCGGAATGGCGCTCGATCTGGTTGACAAAGGACCGGTTGATCGGGAAGAAAACTTTCTGATCGGCGACAAGGAGAGTAATGCGGAGGCGGCGAAAAGGGTGGCGATCGTGTTTAGGACGGCTGGTGATTCGACCTTAGGCATCGCAAGATAGTATTACGCCACTATTTGAAGTGGGAAATCTCGCCGAGCCTGAGATTGGGGAATTATTAGTGACGCCGGAAATCCTCGCCACCGCACGGGACGTCTGCGAATTGGCGGCTGCAGGTGAAAGACCCCGAGCCCTAGCTCGGGCTGAGGAGTGCCTAAAGCTTCTCCTCAACCGTGAGCCGACGATAGGCCGCTTTCACGTGCAATTTTTGCCACGTCAGGTACTTGGGGTGCTTGACGATTCGCAAATCCTGATATCGATCGACGGCGAACATCGGCATCTTCGTATTCCCGAAGAAATAGTCAGGAAGAACTTTAACAATTTTGTACTTCGTTTCGAAACAGTTCGTAAGTTTTGCGTGACTGATCCCGTGCTTTCGGTTTCCAGGGGGAAGGCTATATGGGATTTAAGGGATGGATCGCGTGTCGGTAACTATCCAAGAATTGCATTTTGCGCCAATTCGGAGAACGCATATTTGATAGTCGATCCGTTCTTTGTCCGCGATGAGGGATACAAACAATTGCGGGGTGCCATCCAATTGCACTGGATACCTTGGCACGAACGTAAACAAATATTATTTTGGCGAGGAAGCCTTACGGGCTTCCGGCAGTATACACCCCAACAAACAAAGCCGTTGCAGGATTGGCGCTGGCACCAGCGTCTCCACTTGTGCGATGTCGCTAGCAAATCTCGTCACAAGGAACACATGGATATAGGTGTAGTTGAAGCACCGGGAGGCGGTCTTGCAGCCGAAGAATTTTTAGCAATTGCAATCAAGGAAGCCGGTTTTGTGAAGCAACGCTCGAAAAAGCTCGATTTCCTCAACTATCGTTACATCGTTGATATTGATGGATATGCAAACGCATGGGATGGGCTTTTCACGGCGATGCTAATGGGAGCTACCGTTTTTAAGGTTGCTTCACCATACGGCTTCAGGCAATGGTACTATGATAAACTGGTTCCGTGGCAAAATTATATCCCGGTAAGCGCCGATCTCAATGACCTAGACGATCGTATAGATTGGGCATTATCACATCCGGACGATTGCGCCGATATGGGGCATTCGCTTGCCGATTTGGCAAAGCAAATGAGTTACGAGAGAGAATTCCTCCGTTCGGCCGAAGTTGTTCGGCAAATGTTCGCAAATCAGCCCTCCCACGCGTTTCTCGTCGGATAGTGTTAGCTCTGTGCACCGATCACTAGATTTTCTGATTGGCGGAATGCCGCGTGGCGGAACGACGGTCGCCGGAATATTCATGCGCATGCATGATGATATATTTTGTTATGCATCAGAAACTCATATTATTCCCCAACTATATAATTTGTTTAGGAAATTTCCTTGTCATCCGGCTCAAGTGGACACTGTTGGCGCATATTTACAGCGGCATTTGACACAGACCATGATCGAGATGGTCAGATATAACGTTGAAAGGGGAGCCCGACCTGGAATTTTGATTTTTGACGAGGACGCGGTGGAAGATGCCGTCTCAGGGATAAGGTCCTTTCTTCACGAAGGGCAGTGTGGATCTCGTCTTTACAGCAGCGCGCTTGAACTCATTCGTGAATTACTAGATTCGCGCGACCCCCGTCCCATTAAAGGAGAAAAGACTCCCGGCAACATCTTTGCCATGGCCAATTACCCTGAAGAACATAGAGTCGTCCCAATTGCTGTTATACGGGAACCGATAGGTACAGTCCGATCAATGCAGCAACGCAATGACCCTTATGCGGGCGCATTTGCTGGGGGTACTGAACGGAATATTGGTATGTATATGGAATATGCTGAGGCTGTCCATCGCTGCATGCAAAATACCCGCTCGCAATTGGTTAGTTTCGAAGAAATTGCACAGGATCCGGTCCGGGTGTTAACTCGCCTACACCGCATTTTCGATCGTGAACCTGACGAGCACGTTATGCGTTTCGTCGAAGGCGCCCCCGACAAAGAAATTCCTGTGCGATATAATATCAATTATCGCCGTCAGAAACTGAGCGCAAATGCCGGTGACCTGACACCGGTCGATCTGTGGAAGATTGGAAATCTAACCAAAGGGATTCGCGAAGCGTTTAACTATTCCGATGAGATGCTATCAGCCTTAGGGTATAACATCCCAACCGAATGGCCTGGAGAAGAGCTGACTGCAGCATTCCTACCGTTGAGCGGATTTTATCCTGCTGAGGCAAATGGTAACATCTGGATGAGACGCGAGGGGCGTTTAATAGCTTATTTGCCGCCGAAATACTCAAACGGATGTAGCGTTGATTTGAACCTCTGGAGTCGGTTTCCAGGTGAGATCGCCGGAGACGGTATTACCTTAGATGTTTTTGTGAACGGTAAACCGAAACATCAATTTTTAATACAATCCGGTCCGCGACGTTCGCTCTTATCGGTCCGTTTAGAGCGGTACGATCTTAAGCCCGTTGGAAATGCGGGTAGCTATGCGTTCGTTGAATTGCGGTCCTCAATCGCCTACGCTCCGGCGGTTATAATCCCAAATGCGAAGGATATTCGCGAAATATCCTTCGTACTCAGCGATTGGTCTCTACGTGATTAAGGCAAAGCATATACGTTTCGGATTTCTTCAAAGCCGTGGTTTACGATTGACAATTTTTGCTAGAGCGGCGGCGGCGTTTTTTTTCTTCTGTTCATTGGCATGGGGTGGCGAACTCGGGGCCGACAAGTTTGAGCTTGCATTGTTATACCTGCCTCCCTCAGTGACGGTTCCGGAAGGGCAAGACGCTTATCGCTTCGTGAGTCGCGCTTTGGCTAAGAAAGCGATCGCCGACGCGCGTGATGCGGGTATTGGTTTTTTGCGTGTCGGGATTACGGGATGGTGGCCTAACAACTTTGGAGTGCGAAGCGATCTGTCGGTGTGGCAAAGTGATCCGACCAAGTTTTGGGCTAGACTCGATGAGATGTTCGATGATCTCGATAAGGCCAAGGTCCGCTTGGTGCCCACCTTTCTTTGGCAAGCTAGTCAATTCGCGGCGCTGGGCGGCGACACAGTTGGAGAATTCGTAAAGAATCCACGCTCGCATGGCCGCCTTTTATTTGATCGCTTTGTGAGAGAATTCATCGGTCGGTATAAGAGCCGATCAACAATTCTCTTCTATGAACTCACCAACGAGATGAATCTGCAGGCCGATCTCAACTTAGCGAGTAAATGTCCCAAGCAAAATGCTGGCAGATGCGTCTGGGATCACTTCACAACAGCCGAAATGGTTCAGTTTTCTCGCGACGCGACGCGACTTATTAAATCCCTCGACCCGTCACGTTTAGTATCATCCGGTTATGCAATACCTCGGCCAGCGGCCTGGCATCTCATGCAGCAAGCCCAATTTTCAGCGAAACGCTTCTCCGCCGATGCCGATACATTTGAGGAGTTTACAAAATATCTCCTCGCCGTGCATCAACCATTCGACATTATCTCCGTCCACATTTATCCCATTCGTGGGAACAATAGATTTGGGCGCCCGGCGAACCGCGAATACGATCTGGTGGCCGACAGTGCAATGGCAGCCAAAATTGCAAACAAGCCCCTGTTTGTTGGCGAGTTTGGGGGTCCAACGCCGTTCGTGCTTAAAATGTTAGATCAGCTTGCCCGGTATCGGGTGAGCTTTGCGGCATTTTGGTTGTGGGAGGGCTACCGCACCGCAACTGAACGTGCGCATAATTTTCCGCGTGACCCAAACAGTGTGGAGCCGGGTTACTCAGATAGTCTTATAAAATCGATCGAGGAGACTGAAAATGCCATCGGTTCCAAGCCAGTGGCGCCACCACGCACGCCGAATGAGTTCCCGCGTATCGTCCTAATTTGGCCGCTACCATGTGCAATCATCAAGGTGCCCGTCAACCTTGCGGCCGTGGCCAGCGACGGCGACACGAAGGTCAAACAGGTCGAATTTTTGGTCAACGGCAAATTGGTGAGGACGGATGTCGATCCGCCCTATGAAGCCTCCTTCGACCCGCGTGGGTTTCAGGGTTCAACAGTCGATATCGTGGCACGGGCAATTAGTACCAAAGGAACTTCAGCCGTCTTCAAAAGTACAGTAAGGGTGCGCGATGGTGCGGCCTGCAGCGTCCCGCGCGATTGATGGGGGAGGCCAAATGTGTCGCGACAATTGGCGAGAGATTAGTGCGGTTAACGAAGGATTCAGTTAGATTTCCTTGAACGACAGCCTGGTGAACCAGATAATTAGGGCGATCTGCCAATGTATTACTGTGTTAGTGCAGTCTCAAATCCGATTTCGCGAACAAGCGAATAGGCAGAAGACAACAAAACGGGATACACACTATGGCGGACGGCGTGTTAGCCATTCAATCCCGGGTCCTTGGCGCATTGGTGCTCCGCCAATTGCGGACTAGATTCGGGCGCACGATTTTCGGCCCGATCCTTCTTATAGTCTGGCCACTCAGTCACGCCTTATTGCTGCTCATAATTTTTGCCTTTATTCGCAAAGCGATGTCTTTCGGCACGGATCCGGCGATTTTTTTCGCCACCGGTGTCCTCCCCTATATCCTGTTCTTGTATCCCATGCGTCAGATCATGCAATTTTCGATCGGCGCTAATAGGCCACTAGTATCAATACCAGTGATAAAACCGCTCGATGTGCTTGCTGCGCAAGCCATTGTTTACATTATCATCTCGTTTTGGGTCGCGGTATTGTTCATGTTCATCCTCTACCTATTTGGCGCCGACGTCATGCCGCGCCGGCTGGACGAGGCGATTTGTGCATTCTTAGCTACGATCTACCTGGGCGTCGCCATAGGCTGCCTGGGGGGAGTCATGTTCGCCATTTCAAAAGTTTGGATAGCAATTCAAATCCTCGGAGGTATTGTCATGTACGTTTTGTCGGGCGCCCTTTGGCCGCCGGGACATTATCCGAAGCAGGTGATAGCCATAATTTGGTACAATCCACTCTTTCACTGCGTCGAATGGGTGCGCTCGGCCTATTATGACGATTACGGCTATGGCCTGCTGGATCGCGGATACCTCTTGGGTTTTGCGACAGTTGTACTCTTGGTAACGTTATTGCTCGAGCGCGGCCTGCGCGGTTATCTGCTGCGCTAGTGATCCCGACGACGCGCACCTGTCCCGAGCGAAGTTCACGAGGCTACGGAATAGATGGCCAGGTGCACGAGCCCAAAACTTAGACAGCGCTGATCGGGTCCGGCCCCGATCTCCGCCGGTACGACAGCGTCCGGCGCCACCAACGCCAAAAGATTGGGTGCTTGCGCATCCGATGAAAAATAGCCCGCAGGAACCACGAATGAGAAATCGGCGGTCGTTTTTGCCTTGAGAAAGCCGACAAACAAACCGTTTACATAAATGAATAATGATTGGACAAGCGACCCGCTTGTGGCGGGCATCACACGCAACGTCAGCGTCTGCGCCAACTTGGGCGGCGTCATTGCAAATTCTATATTTGCCACATTGCCGGATATCCAAGTGAGGTCATCGTGGCCTTCGTCTTGGCTCCACCCTCGAACTTTAAATTTGCGATAATTCCCCGCAGTCCCGAAATTGACTAAAAAATCAGCAGGCATGTGCATTCCGCTAGCTGCACCATCGGTCCTGCCCCCCGGCAATGAGCGATTGGACGCGTTAATAGCAACGGCAATTTTGATTTTCAAGAAATTTCGATTGGCGAACTAAAATCGGGAGCCAATTTGCGGTAGTACAGCGTCCTTCAGCAACTCGTCGAGTGTCGGGCCGCTCATCGACGGTCCGCTTACCCAACGCATTGTCGATATGATGATGGTTGGATGCCAGCGTTACTGGAAAATGTCGCCTCCCCCATCAAAATCACGCCGTGCAATTATCCGGCGCATCAAGTTTCGCTGCGAGTCAAAATCCATCGAACCGAAATAGCGATGGCGAAACCATCATATGTGGCCACGTTCCTTCATCACGACGAGATCGTTGGCCACCATTTCACTCACTAGCTGCTCGAACGTCGTCTTATGCTCCCAGCCAAGCTTTTGCCGTGCTTTGGTCGCGTCGCCCACTAGAATCTCGACCTCGGTCGGACGAAAATATCTCGGATCGATCTCGATCAGGATTTTGCCGCTCTTCCGGTCAATGCCGCGCTCGTTGACGCCCTGGCCTTCCCAGACGAGCGCCACATCGACTTGGGCAAAAGCGCGTTCGACGAATTCGCGAACCGAATGCGCCTCGCCGGTCGCCAGCACATAGTCGTCCGGTTCGGCCTGCTGCACGATCCGCCACATTCCCTCGACATAATCACGGGCATGGCCCCAATCGCGCTTCGCATCCAAATTGCCAAGATAAAGCTTCTGCTGCAGTCCAAGATGGATCGCCGCCACCGCCCGCGTGATCTTGCGGGTGACGAAAGTCTCGGCGCGGGTCGGCCCCTCATGATTGAACAAAATGCCGTTTGAGGCATGCATGCCATAGGCTTCGCGGTAATTCACCGTGATCCAGTAAGCATAGAGCTTGGCTGCACCATAGGGCGAGCGCGGATGAAACGGTGTTAGTTCGTTCTGCGGGACTATCTGCACATTGCCGTAGAGCTCCGAGGTCGAAGCCTGATAAAATCGCGTTTTGTCCGACAGCTTTAGAATTCTTATCGCTTCGAGCAGCCGCAGCGTTCCCAGCGCATCGGCGTTGGCGGTGTATTCCGGCGTCTCGAAGCTTACCTGCACATGACTCTGCGCGGCGAGGTTGTAAATCTCGTCTGGCTGGACCTCCTGGATGACGCGGATCAGATTGGTTGCATCCGTCATGTCTCCATAAGACATGAAGAAGCGCAGGTGGGCCTCATGCGGGTCGCGATAGAGATGATCGATGCGGTCGGTGTTGATAAGCGATGAGCGTCGCTTAACGCCGTGGACGACATAACCTTTTTGCAACAGCAATTCAGCCAACAGTGCCCCATCTTGACCGGTAATGCCGGTAATCAGCGCGACTTTCGCGGAAGACATTGGCGATGGCCCAAAAAGAATTCGTCTGAGAATGTATTAACCTGGATTCTCGCCCGTAACTATGAGCTCGAGCGCGCGATGGAGCATCCGTAACGGACTATATTGGCCAAAATAGCCTTGATCCGGCGTGCCGGCATTGCAATTTGTCATTTGGTAGCGGGGGGCGGACTCGAACCGCCGACCTCCGGATTATGATTCCGCTGCTCTAACCAGCTGAGCTACCCCGCCATTCCGAAACGATTTTTGCCGGAATGACCGCGATATAGGAAGTGACGGTAAACCCTGTCAAGCAAGCCACTCCGATAGCCCTTGCCCCGGGCTATTTCGGCTCAATCTCCGGATTCCCGCCCGGACTTCCCGGGGGCGGGATAACCGGCATGGTGCCGATCTTGGGGGCCGGCTTTGGCATTTGCGGGTCGACGCGGGATGGCGGACAAATCACGCCGTTGGATTGGGCCAGTCGATCGCTGAGCGACAGGGGCTGACCCTTCTGGACAGCTCCGCCGGAGCCGACTGTGGCGTGCTCATGCGCGCAGGCTTTCGGATCATCACGTTGCTGGGTCTTTGGCGTGACTTGCGGTTTGGCATTCGGCGGCGCCTGTGCGGCGGTGAGCACCGGCGCCAGAATTGCAGCCGCCAGCAGCACCGCGGCAAGCATCCGAACGCGTTTAGCCATTTGAATTGCTCCCTTCGCCGCGCCCCGATCTTCCCCGCAAGGAAACAACGATTGAGCGGAACAGACGTTCCGCGCGCCGGACACGATCGCTTAAGCGGGAAGGTTGCCTAAAGCTATCGAACTACCGGCAAGGTCTGGAGACCGGTTGCATGGACGTCGTACCAGCCGGGACTGGTCAACGAGGTACGGACCATCCAGTGGGCGCAAACCTGTTCAATATTGACCCAAGGAAGAGGAAGATCGTCTCCAAAGGGGCCGCTCGAATGATTAGGGAAACTGTATTTGACCACATTGTCAGGAGTTGAGATCGAAAGATTCTTGTACGTTTGAGAAACGAGGCGCCCGTTTAAAAGCCTGAATTTCGTGAAGTTCATTTTATATAAGAATAATATAATGGCGAAGCTGTGAGCTTCGACGGAAATGTGTGGCGGAACCACATTGTTATCCAACAGATCGCGGAGCACATGTATATCCATATGCTCAACGTCGATCTTTGCAAAATCGGGCAAACCAAATTGCGCAAAAAGCGCACTCAGCCTTACAATTTCGACGTCGATCTTTGAGAACCCACGCTGCTGAACAAATGAACTTTGCTGCGCATTATTCGGTGCGACATAAAATGGGAATACGCCTTCATCGTATCCAACTCCTTTTCCTATCAGATGAAGTCGTCCTGCTTCGATTTCGGCCGCGAAACGTTCCGCTAACTGCGCCACTAATTGTGGATTTGCCTCAACTCCAACAACCGTGGCTCCCTTCATCAAATAATAATGAGTATCGTCGCCATTGTGCATCCCAACGTCGTAGATCAGCATCTAGGACTCCTTTTCCAATTATGTCGATCTATTTTAGATGTTCTGAAAGCTTAACCTAATTCAAGCGCAAGGATGTCAAGCGCTTTCGGCATTCTGGTCCAGTTCCGAACGCGTTGGGTCGGCAAGCCAGGTGTTTAACGGGGAAACCCAAATCGTAATTTTCCCACCTATTTAGGCCGAGCAGCATGCATTATGCTTTTGTCTGAAGGCGAGAGACGGAGCCGCGGCCGCCGGACTATGAGTCCACCGCTCTAACCACCTGCGCTTCCCGTCCACTCCAAACCGATATTACCACCGTGTCGCCGCGGTATAGGAAGTGAGGTCAATGGCTGTCAAGCGACACACCACCTTCCGGAAACAGCGTCTTCGCCTCGATACGGGACTTCGCCGATGTGCTAGCCGGGTGGTATGTTGACAAGTAAGCTCACTTTGGTCGGGCGAGCGTTCCCCTCGCTAGAGCGAATACGAGCCTGATCGGATCGAGCACGATCGCCACTCGTCAAATCTTGTGGAGGCGTCCGTTCCGGCTTAGAGATTTAGGGACGCGCGTTCTGAGCTTGACTGGCGGAAGCGAAAGGATTGAGGCGCAGCGCGTTGCGTGGGACTACTGCAAATCCGACAAGCGCATCTACGAACCCTCTCGATATCTTGAGCAAACCCATTGGAGGAGAAATGCATCTTGAGCGGCGCATACTAGTTACCGGCGGTGCCGGCTTTTTGGGCTCCCATTTATGCGAGCGGCTTGTGAAGACCGGCGCCCATATCATTTGCGTGGATAACTTTTTCACGGGCACACACATGAATATTCGCCATCTCTTGGGCGATTCGCGCTTCGAAGTCGTGAGGCACGACATTACTTTCCCGCTCTATGTCGAAGTCGACGAGATTTACAATCTTGCCTGCCCGGCCTCGCCGATCCATTATCAGCGTGATCCTGTGCAGACGACCAAGACAAGCGTGATCGGCGCGATTAACATGCTTGGTCTTGCCAAGCGATGCAAAGCCAAGATCTTTCAGGCATCGACTTCGGAGATCTATGGCGATCCCAGCGTTCATCCTCAAACCGAAGAATATTGGGGCAATGTAAATCCGATCGGATTCCGGTCCTGCTATGACGAAGGCAAACGTTGCGCTGAAACCTTGTTCTTTGACTATCGTCGCCAGCACAACATGCCGACAAAGGTCGTTCGGATATTTAATACCTATGGACCGCGTATGCATCCAAACGATGGGCGTGTGGTTTCGTCTTTCATCGTCCAGGCGCTGCTGGGACAAGACATCACGATTTTTGGCGATGGCTCGCAAACGCGTTCGTTTTGCTTCGTCGATGACTTGATCGACGGATTTATTCGTATGATGGCGACCGACAGCGCCATAACCGGCCCTATCAATCTGGGAAATCCTTCCGAATTTACGATCGCCGAGCTGGCAAAAAAGATAATCGATCTCACCGGCTCATCATCCAAGATCGTTCATCGGCCGCTACCCCAGGACGATCCAAAACAGCGCCGTCCCGATATTTCCCGCGCCGAAGAATTGCTCGATTGGCGACCGTTGGTCAGTCTCGATGAGGGTTTACAAAAAACAATTGGCTATTTTGAACGCCTGCTCAGCTCCAGCGGTGTCCGAGCAGAGATATTGAAGATCGGATCGTAACATCAAAATCGGATCATTTACGCTCGATGTACAAATCGCCGTCATGTGATAGCGATTCCAAATTTGCGGGTGAAGCTATCGTGACTAGACGTTATTGTCGCTCCTCCGGCGCGTAAGACACCGATAGCGAATTTGCGACCGTGGCCTAGCACCTTGTTCGATAATCCAGTGAGCCAATGCAAAGGGTCGCCGGACGCTCAAAAGCGTACCGGACCCCTGAGCAGGCTCCGATCACGACCCGCGCCGGTTAGCCTTGGCGCATCTCATATGTCACGAATGTAGAACGATGTATCGTATTTCCTCCACAGCCGCGGTATTCCGCGAACATGGATGCCGTCCTTAACATGGGGCCGGTATTCAATTACGAAGCCATTGACCGACAGCATTTCATCGATGGGCATTTGGTTTGGACGGTGAAACTGAACGTGGTCACGCACGTACAGGGCGCCGCCCGGCTTCAAGATTCTTGCGAACTCCTTTAAAACGTGAACAAGTGCTGTACCGTACAGTTCTTTCAATACTTGCACCGCGCAAATCAAATCGATTGAGGCGGTCGGGATCATGTCCATGCGCCACGTTGGCAGATGTATGACCTGATGAATGTCGAACGCGCGCCGGTAATCGAATTCCCCATCTTCATCGATGTAATCTGCAACGGTGAGGCCAAGACCACGATAGTATAGACGCTGAACAAGATAGCACGCAGGAATGGCATCGACGGCAACCAGTTTCCTAGTCGCCGAACCTAGGTCCCCAAAGGCCAAATTCGCTGTGCGGCCATATCCCGGGCCAAAGTCGAGCACAATTCTGGGAAGCTGCGAATCCAACACAGGATACATTCTTTGAAAGATGTAATCCTGCGCGTTGTTAGCCGCTACGTTAAGGATATCGCTATCGCCGATTTCGATTTTTAAACGTTCTGCGCAGAGGCGGTCGCGCGCTGCGCTAATTTCCACGAGCTCTATTTTGCGATCGTCAGGCAGCCAGTCTCCGACGTTACGCTCGCCCGCCAAACGGAAAAATTTCTGGAGGTGGACGAGCCCCTCGAATCCATAGACATTCATATTCTTGCGCTCTCCTCGCGCAAAAAGCTGGTCGGCGTGGAGCCATTTAGTGAGCGCATCTTCCGGAATAAAGGTTGCTCGATCGCGCTCCATGATCGAACTGAATCGCTCAAATTCCAGCCGTGGCATTGATTCAGTCATTCGCGTGTCCGAGCGCAACCTCAATCACTTGAGCAGATATCCAAGCCGGATCAAGGCATCCAAAGAATAGCGATGGGTTTTGACAAACCAAGCAGCAGCGCCGAACGTACAGATTTTGCGAATATTTCCAAGAGAGATCATCAATCAGACATCCCGCCTCACGCGGCCCCTTGAACGCTGCCATTCAGCCGCTCGAAGCGGATCAGCGAGAAATGCCCGAGCGGCGGCATCGGACGATGTTCGATCACCCGCACGCCGCCGTGGCGGGCGGCCCAATCGGCAAGGCGACCGAAGCGGAATTCGGGTCGCCAGCCGAGCCGCCGCGCGACCGGCGCGAAGCACAGCTCGAACAGCGCGCGCGGCCCGCGCTCGGCGCCGATATGGTTGACTAGGACAATCTCACCGCCCGGCTTGAGCACGCGCGCGAATTCGTCAAGCGTCGCGTCGGGGTCCGGCACCGCGGTGATGACGAATTGCGCCACCACCACGTCGAAGCGCTCGTCGGGCAGCGCCATGCGCGCCGCATCCATCACCGCCAACCCGTCGATATTGTCGAGCCCATGCTCTGCCACCCGTTCCTGCGCTTTGCGCAGCATCGGCTCCGACAGATCGATGCCGACCAGCCGGTTGGCCCAGGAATATTCCGGCAGCGAAATGCCGGTGCCGACGCCGACCTCGAGAATGCGGCCGCCCGAACTGCCGCAGGCGCGCTCGGCGGCGGCGATGGCGGCGCGCCGGCCGCGTTCGAACACCGCGCCGAAGACCAGATCATAGATCGGTGCCCAGCGCGCATAGGCACGCTCGACGCTCATGTTGTCGATATCCGCCCCCATGGGCCGATCAGGTCGGCGCAGCCGCGGTGGCTTCGACGCCAGCGCGCGCGCCGTCGGCCGCCATGGCATTCTTGATGAAACCGCCGCCCAAAACGCGCGCCTGCCCGACGCCGGCATCGTAGAACACGCAAGCCTGACCGGGCGACACGCCGTGTTCGCCTTCGATCAACTCGACTTCGTAATGATCGCCGACCCGCGCCAGCCACGCCGCTTGCGGCGGACGGGTCGAGCGGACCTTGACGAAAACCTCGCGCCGCTCCTCGGCGAGGGTATCGATACCGCCTTCGCCGAGCCAGTTGACGTCGCGCAACACGATGCTGCTGGTGCGCAGCGCCTCGCGCGGGCCGACCACCACGCGGCGGCTGTCGGCATCGAGCCTGACCACATAGAGCGGCGTGCCGGTGGCGAGGCCCAACCCGCGGCGCTGACCGACGGTGAAATGGATGATACCGGAGTGGCTGCCCAACACCTTCCCGCCGATATCAACGATCTCGCCGGCCTCCGCCGCACCGGGCCTGAGGCGTTCGATCACGTCGGTATAGCGGCCGAACGGCACAAAACAAATGTCCTGGCTGTCCTGCTTGTCGGCGACGCCAAGCCCGAACTTGCGCGCGAACTCGCGCGTTTCCGCCTTGGTTTGCTCGCCCAGCGGAAAGCGCAAGTGCTCGAGTTGCTCGCGCGTGGTGCCGAACAGAAAATAGCTCTGGTCGCGGTCTACGTCGCGCGCGCGATAAAGCGCGCGGCCGCCGGAGGCGAGCCGCCGCGAAGCAACGTAATGGCCGGTCGCCAGTACCTCAGCGCCCAACTCGCGTGCGGTGATCAAGAGGTCGTGGAACTTGATCGCCATATTGCAGTCGACACAGGGCACCGGCGTCTCGCCATGCACGTAGCTTTCGGCAAAGCGGTCGATCACCGCTTCCTTGAAGCGGCTCTCATAGTCGAGCACGTAGTGCGGAATACCGATGCGCTCGGCTACCGCACGCGCGTCGTAGATGTCCTGTCCGGCGCAGCAGGCGCCCTTGCGGTGGGTTGCGGCACCATGGTCGTAAAGCTGGAGCGTCACTCCGACCACATCATAGCCTTCGTCCTTGAGCAGCGCCGCGGTCACCGAGGAATCCACGCCACCGGACATGGCGACGACGACGCGGGTGTCCTGCGGGCGGCGGTCGAGATCGAGGCTGTTGCGCATGTTCGTACTATAAGTGGCGATGGCCGAGGCGCAATGCAGCCCCTGCCGCGACCGAGCACTGGCCCGGCATTTCTTGCCGCTGAACAGCATGGCCTGCCCAGTGCGGGATCGCCGAAGCCTTTCCGGCGTCATGTATAAGTCATTGATATTGAATTAATTTAGCCCTGTCCGCGCGCTGGCCCGGTGATTGCAAATAACTCGGTGGCTATCCGGAGGCCTCCCCTAGTGCACCAAGTTGCGTCCGAAACCAAAACCATGCTCGCCAGCCATTTGCCGCAGCAATCGCCCCGACCATCCAACTCGGCGCCGGCATTCCCGTTCGCGAGCCTGCTCGGCGATCCCGCGCCTGCTGTCGCTGACGGGTCGCCAGTGGAGCGCCCAGCTCAGCATGACAACGGCCCGCGTACCGAAAGCACCCAGTCGAGCGAATTGCCCGCCAAAGCCAAATCTGCCAAGCCCCCTAATGTCACTGCAAGTGAGAAAATCAAGGCCGGCAACAGCGCACAAAGTGCTGGAAAGGCGCCGAGCCAGACCGAAGTCCCTGCCGGTGTCACCAAGGCCAAAGGGGATCCGGCCAGATCGCATGACGAAGGCAAGACTATCGATATAAATGCGGATGCGCTCCCCGGCGGTGCCGGCACTCCAGCGCCGGCGACTCCGACCGCCGCTATCGCGAATCCTGTCGCCGTTGCGCTCGACCCTGTCGGCGCCGCCGCTGCGGCCATTGCGCAAGCTGAGCCGCAACAAGGTCCCGCAACGGCCGGTGACGACGGCATGCCGACGCTGCCGGTGTCGGGCGCTTCGCGGATCGGCAAAGTCAAATCGGGTCCTGCAATTGTCTCGCAACCGGAAAAGCTCGGTGGCAGGCCGAACGCGCAAGCCGGCAAGTCGGTCGACTTGCTGCGCAATAGCCGCAATCCGCACGTTCCCGGCAAAGACATCGGCGAAGTGGCACCCGCAGATGATAAAGCTATCGCCCATCGTCTCGCTGATCCCCCTGTACCGGCGGTCAATGGCGGCGTCGCTGCTGCAAAGGCGACGGCCGGTGGCGAGCAAAAGCCGACACTCTCTGCACCGGCCATCGCGCAGAGCGGTGAGGGCAAATCGGAACCGGCGCCAGCTCCAACCTGGCAAGCCGATGACGCCGCGAAGACGCAATATGGTGGACCACAAACCGCGGCTTCGGGCAATGGCGATCCCGTGCGCGATGAAATGATAAAATTAATCGGCGCAGATCTCGATGGGGCTACCCAACGCCCCGGCGCCACGAATCGGCAAACCGGACCTGTCGTTGCTGCCGGCGTCGCCGCGGCGAAATCCGCGCGCAGCAACATCGCCAAGCTGGCCATCACGGGCGACGAAGCGACCGTAAAAAGTGCCAGCGCGGACCAGGGGGCAGACGCCAATGCTCCCGCGGCGGAGTCGACGAATGACAACTTGGACGCATCGCCGGTGAGCGACCGCAAACCGCAAACGACGGATGATACCGGTAAGCCGATTGTCACGGGTGCCACAGCACCTAGTCGTCATACCTCCGCGGACGTGCTCGCCTCTCCTCCACCCCAATCCGGTGACGCCGCAGCAAAGGCGGCAACTGGCAATCAACCGCTGATTTCGGTCACGACGCCCAATCACGCCGGTACCAGTGCAACTCAAAGCATTCCACAAGCCCTACCGCAATCCGCCATGCCGCAGGCGGTGCCGCTTGCGGGCGTCGCCATCGAAATCGCCAGCAGGGCGCTGGCCGGTAAGAACCGCTTCGACATCCGCCTCGATCCGCCCGAGCTCGGCCGCATCGACGTGCGCCTCGACGTCGATCGCGACGGCCGCGTCACCTCGCACCTGATCGCCGACCGTCCCGACACCCTCAATCTGTTGCGGCAGGATTCCGCCGGCCTCGAACGCGCCTTGCAAGACGCCGGCCTCAAGACCTCCGACAATGGCCTGCAATTCTCGTTGCGCGATCAGAGTATGGGCCGTGATCAGGCCCAAATGCCGGCAGCCGGCGCCTCGCAGCTCGTCGTCGACGATGACGCGCACACTGCCGCCGCTGTTCCCCCGCGCTACAGCCGTATCGCCGGAATGGGCGCCGGCATCGATATCCGAGTTTGAGGAAACCCCATGACCGCCATTACCGCGACCCCAATCACGACGGCCGGCACGAGCAGCACATCAAGCGTCTCGGGCGCGGTCGACACCACCATGATCGCCGATAATTTCACCACCTTCCTGCAATTGTTGACCACGCAGTTGCAGAACCAAGACCCGCTCGATCCGCTCGACACCAATCAATTCACACAGCAGCTCGTGCAGTTCGCGCAAGTCGAGCAGCAGATGAAGTCGAACGATCAGCTTTCGACGCTGATCTCATTGGATCAAGCCGCGCAATCAACCACGGCGCTCGCCTTCGTCGGGGCGACCGTGGCGGTCGACGGCACCACCGCGCAGCTCGCCAATGGCAGTGCCAACTGGAACCTCAATGTCAGCAAGCCGGCCACCGCCACCATCACCATCAAGGACGCGAGCGGGCAGACCGCCTATACCGGCACCTTCGCCATCAATCCGGGCAATCAGAGTTTTGTGTGGGACGGTCACGGCAACGACGGCACGCAATGGCCGGACGGCAGCTACACGCTGACGGCTACAGCTGTCGATGCCAACAACCAGCCTGTAGCCGTTTCCACCGAGATCGAGGGCGTGGTCGATTCGGTCGACCTTACGCAAACACCGCCGGTCTTATCGGTCAACGGTCAGAACTACACGATGAACCAGATCAAGCGTGTGGTGCGCCCAGGGGCTTGAACGCCGTCACCGCGCGGCACCGGCTCTTTCCGCGTCCCCGTTTCTGAGCACGGCTGCGATGGCGCGCTCGAGCGCGGCCAGTTCGAACGGCTTGCGCAGGATGTCGAAGCGGCCGTCGGCGGCCTGCGCGGCATCACTGAAGCCGCTGGTGAGCAGCACCGGAAGCTCGCGATAACGCGCCTGGCAATGCTCGGCCAGCGCAATGCCGTCCATCGGGCCCGGCATGACAATGTCGGAGAACAACAGATCGACCTCGATGCCTTGCTGGAGGTGATGCAGCGCCTCGCCGGCATTTTCGGCGCGCACCACGCGATAGCCGAGCTGCTCGAGTAAAGTCGCGGTCACGTCAGCGACCTCGCGGCTATCCTCGACGACCAGCACGGTACCTTGCGCGGAATCGTCCGCCTGGCTTTTGAGCTCGTCGACGTGCGGCTTAACCGAAGCGCGGCTACGCGGCAGATAGATGGTGACCGCGGTGCCGCGGCCCGGCTCGCTTGTTAAGGTGACAGTTCCCCCCGACTGGTTGGCGAACCCGTGCACCTGCGAAAGCCCCAAGCCGGTACCCTTCCCCACCGGCTTGGTGGTGAAAAACGGCTCGAAAACTCGCGGCAAGAATTCGGCCTCGATACCGACGCCGGTATCGACCATGGCGAGCGCGACGAACTCGCCCTGCAAGGGTCCGGCGGGCGAGCCGGGCTCGAGCACGACATTGCGCGCCGATAGAGTGATGCTGCCGCCGTCCGGCATGGCGTCGCGCGCGTTGACCGCGATATTGACCAGAGCGAGCTCTAATTCGCCGAGGTCGACTTCGACCGGCCAGATGCGGCCGTCGATGTCGCAAACCAGCTCTATATTGCCGCGTAGCGACGCCGCCAGCATTTCTCGGACCGAGTCGACGCGTTCGCGCAGGTCGACCACCACCGGCATCAATTGCTGGCGGCGCGAGAAGGCAAGCAGTTGGCGGGTGAGCCGTTCGCCGCGCTTGGCCGCCGCGCCAATCGCTTCCGCCGCGGCGACATCCTTCGGCCCGGTGAGGCGGCGCTGCAGAATCTGCGCGTAGCCGCTCACGATCATCAGCAGGTTGTTGAAGTCGTGGGCGATGCCGCCGGTGAGCTGGCCGAGTGCTTCCATTTTCTGTGCCTGGGCGAGCTGCTCGCGGGTTTTTTCAAGCGCAACTTGCGCATTGTGCTGGCCAGTGATGTCACGCACCAGCTTGGCGAAGCCGACCAACGCGCCAGCGTCGTTGCGGATCGCATCCATGACGATGCTGGCAAAGAAGCGGCTGCCGTCCTTGCGTGCCAGCCAACTCTGGCCTTCGAATTGTCCCTCCCTTGCAGCGGCCGCCAGTGCCGTCTCGGCCAGATCGCTGGAGCGCAACTCCTCGGGCAAGAAAACCCGGAAATGCTGACCGACGATTTCGGCCTCCCTGTAGCCCTTGAGACGGCGTGCGGCATCGCTCCAGCTCAGCACCCGGCCCTCCGTGTCGAGCATATAGATTGCATAGTCGCGCACGCCCTTGAGCAGGAATTGATAGTCTTGTTCGGTCTTTCGGAACGCGCTAGCGGCCTGCTCCTGATGGGTGACGTCCAAGCAGATGCCGAGCATGCGGGTCGCAGTGCCCTTATCGTCACGAATCACTTCGCCGGCGCTGTGCAGAAAACGGATGCTGCCGTCAGGACGAATAATGCGCTCCTCGTGGCTGAATTCTGATCCGGATTTGAGCGCGGCGCCGACACTTGCCTCGACCCGGGCGCGGTCGTCGGGATGAATGAAAGCGATGAACTCGTTGAGGGTGCCGCCGAACTCCTCGGGCGATATCCCGTAGATCTGGTGGAGCTGCTCCGACCAGTTGATGCGGTTTTCCAGCACATCCCATGACCAGCTTCCGAGATTGGCGAGACGCTGAGCTTCGGAAAGATGGATATTGGCGTCGGCCAGTTCGGCGGTACGCTCTTTGACGCGCCGGTCGAGTTCTTCCTGCGCGCGGCGCAGATTTTCCTCGGTGCGTCGGCGCACCGCCACGTCGGCACTGAGCGCGAGCGTCGGCACCGAAACGCTGATCATGAAAGTGAGCAGCAGCAGGAAGGATTCATTGAGATCGGCATGCGCGAACGGCCCGGCATGCTCTACGGTCGCCCAGATCGCGAAGCCGATCAGGATCAGGCTGACGGTTGCGGTCTCGCGCTGACCGGGCCGCAGCGCCGCCCAGAGCAACGGCAGGATGACGAGGAAGCCGAGCGGGCTGCTATAGACGGTGCGCTGGAATAGCGGACTGAACGCAATCAGGCCGACCGCGACGGCGCAGCCGATCACCGCGGCGATGCGTCGCGCGTTCGCACGATCAATGGAGCGCCAGTCGGTCTGTGCCCACAGCAGGATAACCGGCGTCACCACAAGCGCGCCGGCGACGTCGCCAAGCCACCATGTGGTCCAGATCGGATTAAAATTCGCCCAAGCTGCAAAACCGGCCAGGCACAACGTTGTCACGCCGACGCTGGCACTAATCGCCGTCGCCGGGCCGGCACAGACCAGCGCGAACTTCGCTACCTGCGCGGGGCTCGCGAAAGTATCGCGGCCGCCCGACCAGTACTCGATCAGATAGCCGCCGACCAAAGCCTCAAGGGTATTGCCGATGGCAATGACGACGGACGTCTCCAGCGTTCCCGCCGTGGTGGCGTTGGCGACGAGCGCCCCGACAAAGACCGCCGGCCAGACGCGGTAGCCGAGCAGCAGCACGGCCGCGAGCGCGAGCCCGGTCGGCGGCCAGATCGGGCTGGCGCTCGGATTGACGGAGGCAACCTGCAAGCCCAATTTCGCCACGATGAAATAAGCGAGGGCGACGGCCAAGAGCGTGCCGACATAGCGGGCTCGCGCGCGCCAAGCGGCGGCAAATTCTCCGAGTGGCCGTTCTTGCAATGCCATCGTCAAATGGCCTTTCCCGCCGTTATCTTACCCGAATGACGCCGCAATGCCGCATAGCCGACGCATAGATCACAGCTAGCTTATTTAAGATCGCACCAAAGAACGTCCCTAAATACCGCTTCGCGTGAGCGCGCGCGACGCGCCATCTGTAACTAAAACGTTAGTAATTACGGGGCAAAGTTTTCCCGGTGTTGCGCCTTTCGCTTAGGCAAATCTTAAGTCGGGGCCTGTAGCTTTTCGCGAGTATTTGTCAGTCGAGTTTGTGTGTTGCGAGTCCAACAATGACCGAACCTCACCGCCCGAGGGTCAAATACGTCATCGGCCCCGATGGCAGTCCGCTTACCATCGCTGACCTGCCGCCGCCGACCACCAAGCGTTGGGTGATCCGCCGCAAGGCCGAGGTTGTTGCAGCAGTGCGCGGCGGTCTCTTGTCACTTGAGGAAGCCTGCGGCCGCTACACGCTCACCGTCGAAGAATTCCTCTCCTGGCAATACTCGATCGACCAGCATGGACTGGCCGGTCTGCGCACGACGCGCATCCAGCAGTATCGTTCCTGACAGACGCAAGACGTTCGCGCGTTTCTTGCCCACCGGTAAACGCGGTCCTGTTGCTGCGCGGACACCGCGCTAAACTCTTTTGCGTGCACGGCTTTTCCCGGCGCTCGTCGCTCCCTCCATTAACCGGACGCTAACCATAAACTGGGCAAATCTTGCCGGGTGAGGCGCGCAAAGCCGCGCCGGTACGGCGGGACGGAAATCCGGTGCAAGGTTTTTTCGATTTCGTGAAGTCGCTGGGTGCTGGGCGGATAGCGGCGATGGCCGCGGTGACGCTCTCGCTCATCGGCTTCTTTTCGTTCCTGGCGCTGCAGATGACGGCGCCGCAGATAGCGCCGCTCTACACCGAGCTGTCGATGGACGACAGCGCTTCCGTCACGAAAGATCTCGATCGGCAGGCCATCCCCTATCAACTCAAGAACGACGGCGCGACCATAATGGTGGCGAAAGACCAGGTCGCCAAGTTGCGCATGAAGCTTGCCGAGAACGGCCTGCCCAAGGGCGGCGGCGTCGGCTATGAAATTTTCGACAAGGCCGATGCGCTCGGCTCCACAACCTTTATCCAGAACATCAATAAGCTGCGGGCGCTGGAAGGCGAGCTCGCCCGCACCATTCGCAGCATCGACCGCGTAGAAGCGGCGCGCGTCCATCTCGTCCTGCCGGACCGGCCGCTGTTTGCGCGTGAGACGGCTGAGCCGACCGCCTCGATCGTGCTGAGGGTGCGCGGCAGCCTCGAACCGCAGCAGGTACGCGCCATTCGCCACCTCGTGGCGACTGCGGTGAGCGGCCTCAAGCCCGAACATGTCTCGGTGATCGATGAGACCGGCAAATTGCTCGCCGACGGCGCGGCTGAAGACGATCAGTCGGGGGATATCCGCAGCGACGACCGCAAAATCGCTTTTGAGAATCGGCTGCGCAAGGAGGTCGAAAACATCGTGTCTTCGGTGGTGGGGCCGGGGCATTCGCGCGTACAGATCAGCGCGGATTTCGATCTCAACCGCATCACCGCGACCTCCGACAAGTACGATCCGGACGGGCGCGTGGTGCGCTCGAGCCAGACCCGCGAAGAGCAATCCTCGACCGGAGACAGCGGCGGCCAAGGCCAAGTCTCCGTCGGCAACGAGCTGCCCGGTGCCGGTACCAATAAACCAGCGGAAAGCGGCGGCCCGCGCGACCAGAACCATAAGACCGAGGAAATCGTCAATTACGAGATATCCCGCACCACCAAGACCGAGGTGATCGAGGCCGGCCGCTTGCGCCGGGTCTCGGCCGCAGTGCTGGTCGATGGCATCTACAGCAAGAACGCCAAGGGAGAAACCGTCTACCAGCCGCGTCCGAACGAGGAAATCGACCGAATCGCTGCTTTGGTGCGCTCGGCCATCGGCTACGACGCCAAGCGCGGCGATCAGGTGGAAGTGGTCAATTTGCGCTTCGCCGAGACGGCGCCGGCCCCGATCAACGAGCCGACCGGCTGGATGAGCTACTTACAGTTCAGCAAAGACGACATCATGCGCTGGGCCGAGATGGGCGTGATGATGGTGCTCGGCCTCGTCGTGCTATTCACGGTGGTGCGGCCGCTGGTACGGCGGATCGTGACACCGGACGGCGCGTTTGCCGCCAGTACGGCCGGCGCTGCCGCTGCGGCAGCTGCAGTCGCGGCGGGAGCGGGCGCGCCCGGCAGCGTCGCCGTCACACGGGGCGGCGGCATCACCGTGACGCCGGCCGCGCCCAGCAACATCACCGGCGGCAGCGGCCCGAACATTTCGATTGTCGGCGGCGAGCAATCGGTCTCCATCTCCAACCGCACCGCCACCATGATCGACGTCGCCAAGGTGCAGGGGCAGGTTCACGCCCAGTCGGTACAGAAGGTCGGCGAGCTCGCCGACAAGAATCCGCACGAGGCCGTCTCCATCATCCGCGGCTGGCTCCATGAGGAAGCGGCCTGAGCCATGGCGACAGCAGCCGCGCAGAAGAGCGACAATGCGGTCCGCGACGATATCGGCGGGTTGATGGCCGAGCTCGCCAGCCGTCCGCAGGTAAATAAGGGGCGGCGCAAGCTTTCCGGGCCGGAACGGGCGGCGGTCGTCATGCTCGCGCTCGGCAACGAATATGGCGGCAAAATCTTCGCCCTGCTCGACGACGACGAGCTGCGCGAACTCTCGGTCGTGATGTCCTCGCTCGGCGCGGTTGAAGCCGAATCGGTCGAGGAACTGCTGCTGGAATTCGTTGGGCGCATGTCGGCCTCGGGCGCGCTGCTCGGCAACTACGACGCCACCGAGCAGTTGCTCCAGCGATATCTTCCGAAAGATCGGGTCGGCGGCATCATGGACGAAATCCGCGGACCCGCCGGCCGCAATATGTGGGAGAAGCTCGGCAACGTGCACGAAGAGGTGCTGGCGAATTATCTCAAGAATGAATACCCGCAGACGGTGGCGGTGGTGCTGTCCAAGCTGCGCGCCGAGAATTCCGCGCGCGTGCTGGCGATCCTGCCCGAGGATTTCTCACTCGACGTGATCAGCCGCATGTTGCGCATGGAAGCGGTGCAGAAGGACGTAATTGATCGCGTCGAGCAAACGCTGCGCACCGAATTCATGTCCAATCTGTCGCAGACGCGGCGGCGCGATGCGCACGAGACGATGGCGGAAATCTTCAACAATTTCGACCGCGCGACCGAAACTCGCTTCCTTGCCGCGCTCGAGCAGAACAACCGCGACGCCGCCGAGCGCATCAAGGCGCTGATGTTCACCTTCGACGACCTGATCAAGCTCGATACCGGCTCTGCGCAGACGCTGATGCGCAATCTCGACAAGGACAAGCTGGCGATCGCGCTGAAAGGCGCTTCCGAGACCGTGCGTCAGTTCTTCTTCAGCAACATGTCCACGCGCGCCGCCAAGATGCTGGTCGACGACATGCAGGCGATGGGCCCGGTGCGCCTGCGCGACGTCGACGAGGCGCAGACCCTCTTGGTCAACATCGCCAAGGATCTCGCTGCCAAGGGCGAAATCCTGATCTCCAAGAGCCGCGGCGAGGATGAATTGATCTACTGATGACCATGACAAGAGCGACGGCCAAATATCTTTTCGACGAGGACTTCGCCACCGGCGAGAAGCCGACCATTACTGTGGTCGAGGCCGAGCGCCGCCGCGCGGATGCGGAGTCGCAGGCCTATCGCAAAGGCTTCGCCGCCGGCCAGGCCCAGGCGCAAAGCGAAGCGACCCAGCGCACCGCCGCCGCTCTTTCGGTGATCGGCGACGGGCTCGACCGGCTTGGCCGCGCGCTTTCCGGCATCGAGGCGCGACTGGAGGCCGAGGCGGTGGAAGTGGCGGTGGCGGTCGGGGCCAAGCTTGCGCCCGAACTGATCGCGCGCGAGCCGCTCGCCGAGCTGTCCGCGCTCGCCACCGAATGCTTCCGCCATCTGGTCAAGACGCCGCACGTGGCGGTGCGCGTGCCTGCCGAGCTCTACGAGTCGGCCAAGGACCGGCTGACGGAGATCGCGGGCGCGCGCGCCTTTGAGGGTCGCCTGGTGGTCATGGCGGACACCGCGCTCGCGCCCGGCGACTGCCGCGTCGAATGGGCCGACGGCGGCGTCGCTCGCGATCGCACGGCAACCGCCGCGGCGATCGAGGAGGCAGTCGCCCGCTACATGGCCGCGCGCAACGATACCGAGCTTTAGGAATTCTGGAGAGCGACGCGATGAGCGACAACGACGGAAAGATGAAGCTCCCCGACCTGGAAGTCGGCAATGCCCCGCCGGCGGTCGAGGATGCCGGTTCGCTCGCGCCGGAGGCCGGCGAGCAGGTCACTCGCAGCGCCGCCGACCTGGAGGCGGTGTTCGACGTACCGGTGCAGGTGTCGGCCGTGCTTGGTCGTGCCCGCATGGAGGTCGGCGACCTGCTCAAGCTCGGCCCCGGCGCGGTACTCGAGCTCGACCGCAAAGTCGGCGAAGCGATCGATATCTACGTCAACAACCGGCTGGTCGCGCGCGGCGAAGTGGTGCTGGTCGAGGATAAGCTCGGCGTGACCATGACGGAAATCATCAAGGCGGAAAATTGATGACCAATTTCGCACGTCATTCCGGGGCGCAGCGAGCGAGCCCGGGATCCGGAACGAGCCCAATCGCTCACAATACTGCTCTGGATTCCGGCTCCGGCGCTCTGGCACCGTCCCGAAATGACGAAAAAATAGGGAGTGTAATGCCATGCGACTCCTGATCGTCGGCACGCTCGGCGGCCAGCTAACCAGCGCCAGCAAGATTGCGATGGACAAGGGCGCGAGCGTCACGCACGCCGATAGCGTCGAGCAGGCTCTTGCCGTGCTGCGGTCCGGCCGCGGCGCCGACTTGTTGATGGTCGACGTCAGCCTCGACATCCGCGATCTCAACAAACGGCTCGATGCCGAACGCATCCATGTGCCGATCGTGGCCTGCGGCGTCACCAATGACGCGCGCGCCGCGGTGAATGCGATCCATGCCGGCGCCAAGGAGTACATCCCGCTGCCGCCCGATCCCGACCTGATCGCGGCGGTGCTTGCCGCCGTCACCGACGACCGGCGCGAGATGATCTATCGCGACGAGGCGATGGCGCAGGTGGTCAAGTTGGCTCAGCAGATTGCCGGCTCCGATGCTTCCGTGCTGATCACCGGCGAAAGCGGCACCGGCAAGGAAGTGCTGGCGCGCTATGTGCACGCGCGCAGCACGCGCGCCAAGAAGGCTTTCATCACCGTCAACTGTGCTGCCATTCCGGAGAACTTGCTGGAATCCGAACTATTCGGCCACGAGAAAGGCGCCTTCACCGGTGCGCTTGGCCGCCGTATCGGCAAGTTCGAAGAGGCGAATGGCGGTACGCTGCTGCTCGACGAAATTTCCGAGATGGAGGTGCGCCTGCAGGCAAAGCTGCTGCGCGCCATCCAGGAGCGGGTCGTCGACCGCGTCGGCGGCAATCGCCCGGTGCCGATCGACATCCGCATCATCGCCACCTCCAACCGCAACCTCACCGAGGCAGTGCGCGAGGGCAAGTTCCGCGAGGACCTACTGTTCCGCATCAATGTGGTGAACCTGAAGATCCCGCCGCTGCGCGAGCGGCCGTCCGATATCAGTGAGCTGGCGCAGTATTTCGTCAGGAAATATTCCGAGGTCAACGGCCTGCCGGAACGCCCGCTGTCGGCGGAGGCGCGCCGCGCGCTCAATGTGCACCGCTGGCCCGGCAATGTGCGCGAATTGGAGAACACCCTGCATCGCGCCGTGCTGTTGTCGAGCGGGTCGGAGATCGGCGTCGACGGCATTCTCACGCCCGAAGGCGCCCGCCTCGACCAGGCGCGCGGCGCCGCCGCGCATGCCGCCCTTGCCGCCGAGCAGGTTACCCGCAATCTGGTCGGCCGTACGGTCGCCGAGGTCGAGCGCGACCTCATCCTGGAAACGCTCAAGCACTGTCTCGGCAACCGCACCCATGCGGCCAATATCCTCGGCATCTCCATCCGCACGCTGCGCAATAAGCTCAACGAATATGCGCATGACGGCGCGCCAATCCCGCCGCCGCATGGCGGCGAGATGCGCGGCGCGGCGTGAGTTGTCGGGATAGCCAGAAATTAGAAAGCCCGGCTCAATGCCGGGCTTTTTGATTTCTAAGCAACAAATCGGCTTGATTAGGATGTAGGGGTGTCGCCCGACTTGTCGGCGATATTTGCTTTCTTGTCGCGTCTCGTATCGAGCGCGACGGCCATCGCCATCATCTCGTTGCTGATCATTTCCAGCCGCTCGATCAGTTGGCGCCCCTCCCGTGCCAGCCGGATACACCGATCGGCCGTTTCGATCAGATATTCCTCGGTCTTCAGCATGATCTCTCCGTCAAAGATTTTGCCCGGGGTATGCATAGATATTATGTTAATTCAAGGATGTTTCGCGCATAGCATCATGCCAAAGTTGCACACGATAATCGTTGGTGTCCCAACAAGATAGCGGAGCGGCGATGTTCATAATCTATAAAATCGTCCCCGCCGCATTGTGGCGCGAAGCCGAGCGTATCGGCCGCTTCGCCGGCTCGCCGGTCGACAAGCGCGACGGCTTCATCCACTTCTCGACCGCGGCTCAGGTCGAGGAGACCGCCGCCCGGCATTTCCCCGGCATGACGAACCTCCTGTTGGTGCAGGTCGACGCCGATCGCCTGCGCGATCGGTTGAAATGGGAGCCCTCGCGCGGCGGCGCCCTATTTCCCCATCTCTACGGCGAGCTCGACCTCGCTGCGGTCACCAAAGTTGAGCCGCTGCCGCTCGCGCCGGACGGGTGGCATATTTTCCCACCGCTTGACCCGGGCGCCGGCCATGCGTCCTGGGAGGGAACCAAAACCGCTCATGAGAATTAATGGCTCGGCATCTGGCGGGGCGCACGGACTATGTCTATGCCCGATCATAACATCGGCACCATCCATCCGGCCGTGTACCGCCAAGGGCCCGGCCTGTTGCGCTGGGTCGCGGTAACGCCGCGGGCGCAGGGCGCGTTGCGCTACACTTGCCCGGTCACGAACAGCTTTGTGGTGATAACGGACGACGCCGAACTGGCGGCACTGTCGCATCCAGAAGCACACTTGCATTGCCCTTCATGCGGCGACGTTCATCTGCTCACCCAACCCTACGACCCAACCGCGATTGCCGCTCCGCCGACCGAGTCCATTTAGGCCTGGCATAGGCGACGAAGACCCCCCTTTAGGCGGTGCTTATTAACCGCCTGCTAACCATAAAATGGGCAAATATTGCCGGGGTTTAGGGGGTAAACCGGCCGATCTCGCTTTCGCGATCCGGCGCAGGCTGCCGCGCTGGGTCCGCTGGCGCCGACTCCCCGACTTTCGAGCGTCACGGGTAGAGGCGACTGCAAGGCATGAGCGACATCAGCGCGGCACCGGCGTCCAGCGCCAGCAGCGCCATCAAGCTGCCCGGACTCGGCGACATCGGCGCCTTCATGAAGCGCGGCGATATCGCGCTCGCCATCGGCGTGCTCACCATCCTTGTGGTGTTGATCCTGCCGCTGCCGCCGCTCCTGCTCGACTGCTCGCTGGCGATTTCGATCATCTTCTCGGTGCTGATCCTGATGACGGCGCTGTTCATCCACACGCCGCTCGAATTCTCCGCTTTCCCCACGGTGCTGCTGATCGCGACCATGTTGCGGCTGGCGCTCAACCTCGCTTCGACCAGGCTCATTCTCGCGCATGGTCACGAGGGCACCGACGCCGCAGGTCACGTCATTGAGGCGTTCGGCAATTTCGTCATGGGTGGCAATTTCGTCATCGGCATCATCGTGTTCATCATCCTGGTGATCGTGAATTTCGTGGTCATCACCAAGGGCTCCGGCCGCATCGCCGAGGTGGCCGCTCGCTTTCACCTCGATGCCATGCCGGGCAAGCAGATGGCGATCGACGCCGAATTGTCGACCGGCGCGATTGACGAGAACGAGGCACGGCGGCGGCGCAAGCAGCTCGAGGATGAAGGCGGCTTCTTCGGCGCCATGGACGGCGCCTCGAAATTCGTGCGCGGCGACGCCATCGCGGGCCTCTTGGTGGTGTTCATCAACGTCATCGGCGGCATGATCATCGGCATAGCCCAGCAGGGCCTGAGCTTCGCCGACGCCGCGCACTCCTACACCATCCTCACCGTCGGCGATGGGCTGGTGACACAGATCCCGGCGCTGATCGTATCAACCGCCGCCGGCCTCCTGGTGTCGAAGGCCGGCGTCGCCGGCGCCGCCGACAAGGCGCTGCTCAAGCAGCTCTCCGGCTATCCGCAGGCGCTCGGCATGTCGGGGGCGGTGATGCTGGTCATGGCAATCCTGCCGGGCATTCCCATGCTGCCGTTCCTGACGCTCGGCTCGGGCGCGGCGGCGCTCGCCTACATCATCGACAAGCGCAGCAAGCTCACCGCCGTCGCCGAGGCCAAGAAAGCTGATGCCAAGACCGAGCAGAAAGAAGAGCCGATCACCGCGGCACTGCGCATGGACGATCTCAAGGTCGAGCTCGGCTATGCGCTCTTGCCGCTGGTCAATGGCCCCGACGGCACCGATCGGCTGACCGAACAGATCAAGGCGCTGCGCCGCTCGCTGGCGACCGAAATGGGCTTCGTGATGCCGGCGGTGCGCATCCTCGACAATGTTCAGCTCGACTCCAACAGCTATGTCATCAAGATCAAGGAAGTCGAGGCCGCAAGCGGCAAGATTTGGCCCGGCCAATACATGGTCATGGACCCGGCCGGCGGCCAGGTGAATTTGCCCGGCACCCATACCACCGAGCCGACCTTCGGCCTGCCCGCCACTTGGGTTGACGCCTCGCTCAAGGAAGCGGCAGCGCTGAAAGGCTACACCGTGGTCGACGCCGCCACCGTGATGGCGACGCACCTCACCGAGCTGCTCAAGTCCAACATGTCGGAATTGGTCAGCTATGCCGAAGTGCAGAAGCTGATCAAGGAATTGCCCAAGGAGCAGGCCGAACTGCTCAAGGACCTAGTGCCGTCGCAAATCACCATCTCCGGCATCCAGCGGGTGCTGCAGATTCTGCTTTCCGAGCGCGTCTCAATCCGCGACCTCGCCACCATCCTGGAGGGCATTGCAGAAGGCGTCGGCTCAACACGCAACCCGGTGATGCTGGCCGAGCACGTGCGTGCCCGCCTCTCGCGGCAGATTTGCGCGCAGTACAGTTCCGCCGGCGGCTATCTGCCACTCATCGCGCTATCAGCCAAATGGGAGCAGGCTTTTGCCGAATCCATGGTCGGCGAGGGCGACAATCGCGGGCTCGCCATGCAGCCGTCCAAGCTCACCGAATTTATCACCCTGGTGCGCGAGAAATTCGAGGCGGCGGCGCGCGAGGGCGAAGGCCCGGTGCTGGTCACCTCGGCCGGCATAAGGCCGTTCGTGCGCGGCATCGTCGAGCGCTTCCGGGCGCACACGCCGGTCATGTCGCAGAGCGAGATTCACCCGCGGGCGCGACTGAAGACGGTGGGGAGTATTTAGTCCCGCGTCAGAACTTTGGAATATGCTCGGTTAGTTTCCTTGCAATGTGCTCGGGGTCGGCATTTTCCAACAGGTCGACGTCGACGTCGACTTTGTGCAGCTTGTGGCCGGGCGCGAACGTGACATGGACTTCAAGGTCGCCGCGTTTTTCCGACAGCTCGTGACCGTGAACGGCGCCGATCAACTTGCCATGGTGATCGGTCACGATGGTGAGTTTGGTCATGTGAGACCTCCGCCTTGCAGGTTGTGGTTGCCGCTGACCGGGCCTTGGTTCGTGATGTTGACAAAGTAAGTGGCATTGCCGTTTGCTTGCAACTGTTTGCGCTGCTGGTCGGCGAGAAAGATGGCGCTCGGGCCGCGATGATGCCCCCCGCGCAGCTTGATGTCGGCGCAGGCAAATTGCGGGCCCATGTCCTGGCTGTAGCTATAGGTCCATGTCGCCGTGTGGCCCGGCAGCAGGAAGACCAAAGCGCCGATATTTTTGAAAGCCATGTGTTCCTCCAGTCATTGCTCAACCTCATTGTCGAGGGCCGAGCGAGTGATCGTCGCGAGAAACAATATGGCTGCTCAAAAGCGGAGTCTGTTACTTCCATCACATTTTGTGGGGTCAAAGGATTTGGCCGGGCGCCCCTGGCCAAACATTTCCGCCATCCCCATATAAACCCAGTTGATTTCAATCGGTTCGGCTTTGCCGGCTATTGATTGGGAGTTGGTCATGGACAAGTTTGATTACGATGCGCCGGCGGAGCTGTTTCCCTCGCGCAACCGCAAGGTCGCCAGCAAGGTCAAGTATCGCCGCTTCGACCGTGCGGCCGATGCCATTCGCTTTGCCGTCGAGGAGCTGCCCGAGCCGCTGTTGCTCGGCGCCTATATCGAGGTTGACGAGGCGCGCTTCGGCCACCAGGACATTCGCGCGCTTTATGAAAGCGAGCGTTTCCCGCTGAAGAAGGCGATGAACTGACCGGAACGCTTCGCGCAAGCAATGCCGGGGGAGATGCAGAACAGGTGACGGCGGATCAGGCGCGTTTTGGCCGACGGGCTGCCCATTTTCCGCCATTCGGCCGCCAAAAGCGTTGGTTCCTCACGAAAATTCAATCATCCGTGATGCCGGATTGGGAACCGGGGCGCCGTACATAGGTTGAGACCCCGAACCTTTGAACCTTTTTCCGGGTTGGGCCGACATACGCCATGACCTTGGAGGCCGCTATGAACTGGTCGATGTACAACGCCGATAAGAGCACCCACCTGAAGATTGTGGTGGTTGGGCTCGCTGCTGCGCTGCTGATTGCGGTGATCGGCATTTCCGCGCGCGACCTCAACCTCGGCACCGATATTCTCGTCGCGCAAAGCCCGAGCGTGATCAAGGCTGGCGGGCCGCTGGCGTTCACCGACCGCGACGCGCCAACGATCCGCTAGGCCGCCGGCGCGGCAAAGCGTTATCGACCTCCCTCCCCCGATGCGCCGCTCTCGAGCGGCGCTTTTTTTTGCGCTGATGGTGGCGGAAGAAGACAATTGCGGCCGTAGCTTGGTGGAACGCTCCCGTCATTTGCCGATTAGCTGCTGAATTCCTGGGAGTTCCGTTCTAACGGGCGCAGAGGACAATGCTGTCACGTCTTCTCCGTATCGCCATGTCCATCGTCTTGTCAGGTGCGCGGCCCGCAGGAGCAGCCGAACGCCGCGTAGGGCTCGCACGCCCAAAAGTTGCTCGTGGAAATTGGCTGAACGCCAAGCTGCATGCTAGAATGCCCGACGGCTCACGAGGGGTACGTGAGACGATGCGTTTATTGCGCAATTGCGTGCTTGCCGCATTGATTGTGCTGTTGCCGACCGCCGGCGCTTTGGCCGAGAAGCGGGTCGCGCTCATCATCGGCAATTCGGCCTATCGCAACGTTCCGCGGCTCGCTAATCCCGCCAATGACGCCACCCTCATGGCGGCGACGCTGAGCACGCTCGGCTTCCAGCTAGTCGGCGGGGCCGCGCAACTCGATCTCGACAAACCGACCTTCGACCGCGCCGTGCTCAGGTTCGGTCGAGAGCTGGAAGGCGCGGAGGTCGGCCTCTTCTATTATGCTGGCCATGGCATCCAATTGAGCGGCAGCAACTATCTCGTTCCGGTGGACGCGAACCTTACGCGGGCGGCCGACGTCGACTTCCAGATGCTCGACACAAATCTGGTGCTGCGGCAAATGGAAGGCTCGCGCACCAAGCTCAATCTCGTCATACTCGACGCGTGCCGAAACAACCCTTTCGGCGGCCGCGGCCTGCGCTCGGCCGGCGGCGGGCTCGCGCAGATGCAGGCGCCCGACGGCACGCTGATCTCCTTTGCGACTCAGCCCGGCCACGTCGCCATTGACGGCACCGAGGGGCATAGCCCGTTCACCAAAGCGTTGGCCGCGACAATCCGCAGGCCTGGGCTTGGCCTGTTCGATGTTTTCAACGACGTCGGACTTGCTGTGAAAAAGGTAACGGGCGGCGAGCAGCAACCTTGGCTGTCAAGCTCGCCGATCGCGGGCAATTTCTACTTTGCGGGTCGCAGCATTGGCGCAGCCGACAATGATGCACCGCCGCAATCGATGCAAAAGGACGTTGCCGCACTACAAGCGCAACTCAAGCTGCTCGAGCAGAAGCTTAGGATGCAAGGCAATTCAGAAGTTGCGGCAGTGCCCCCGCCCGCCCAGACAAAAGAACCGCCACCGGACGAGACCCCGCCGGTTTCCTTGGAATCGCTGGCGCGCAACTTCCTCGCCGATTACATGAGGCACTCGCAGGGAAGCCTCGACGAAGTGCTCGCCTTCACGCGGCAGAATTACGCACCCGAGCTGAAATATTTTGGCGAGCGCATGACCATCGAAAAGATTATCGACGATCAGCGCCACTACGTCGCCAATTGGCCGCAGCGCATCTTCCACGTCAAGCCGGAATTGACGCGCATCGAATGCAATCAAGCGCGCTCGCTCTGCGACGTCTCGGGCCTTCTCGATTTCCACGACGAAAATCCCGACAAAGGCAAGATATCCGATGGCACCGCCACGTTCGGCTTCCGCGTGCTCTTCTACCCCAGCGGACCGAAGATTGTCGAAGAAGACGGCCACGTGGTGTCGCGACGATAGTGTGTTACCGCGGCTAATTGGTCCTATTGATCTTCCGGCGCCGCATTTGCGGCCGATTTTTTCTGAAAAAGGCTCAAGGGTGGCCGAATCGATGACGACCGGCTAAGCGGCGGGCATGCAAAGCTATTGGCTGCGCCTAGGTTTGATCGTGTCGATGGCCGGCGGCCTGCCGATGCTGGCCGCGCCGGCATTCGTGCAAAGCGCCACTGCTCAAACCGCCGCCGACTATCGAGCCGAGCTCGCGCAGTATCTGCGCGCGCGCGCCGCCTATGATGAGCAAGCCGATGCTTATTGGAACGCGGTCACCGAGAAGCGCAAGCTGCGCAGCGAAAAGCGGCGTTACCGTGAGCGCATCGAACTCACCGACTACGTGCTGACTCAGCCGCCGGTCTATACTGGGCCCCCGCGCCCGAAAAATCCGGCCGGGCCAGGCCCGTTACCGGGCGAGAAGCCGAAGCCGTACATCCCCGTCATTGCCGATTTCCTTCAAAGCGCCGCCGAGCGATTCGCTTTCGTGCCGCAGCAGGTGAGCGAACTCGAATTCAAGCGCGCCTATGCCAAGGCCGCCCGCGCCGCCGGCCTTAGCCGCGACCAGGTGGTCGGCATTTATGCCTTCGAAACCGGCGGCAATGGCACTTACGAAGAGCAGCCCGGCATATCGCCGCGTCGGCCGCGCGGGCCCGCGATCTCGCCCGCGCTCGGCTATAATCAATTGCTGTCCACCAACACGCTTTCGCTGATCGCCGACCACGGCGATTCTTTGCTCGCGCACTTGCTGCTAAAGTCCAAGCGGCTGACCGGCCCCGAGCGGGTAGCGATGGAACGCAAAATCGCGGCGTTCAAAAGCATGCTCGCCTTCTGCCATACGATCCCGCGCCGGTGGAGCGAATACGACCGCATCGCTAAGACCACCCCCGCTGGCTGGGGCGTACATGCCGCGGTGCTCGACCGCGACATCGGCCCGCTGCTGCAGGTGCAGAACCTGGTCGACTCTGTCCGCTTCGCCCGCGCCAAGGGCTATTCGGGCGCATTGAGCGCCGCCGAGCTCGAATTGATGAACCTGACCGGCGACGGCAACGGTCTCGACATGGTGACGATGCCGCAGTCCTGGCGCGAGCGGGTGCCGACGGCGAATTTTTTCCAGCGCCATGGCTATGAACGCAATCCGGTGGCGCGCCGCACCGGCGTCGTGGCAGCTCTGCTTGCGTCCATCAACGGCACGATCAGCCGCGCCGCGCACGCCCGAGGGGCCAAGGATCTGGCGGCCGCGTTCTAAGGCCCCCCGCCCGTCCTCATACCCTTGAAATGTCGAGGCGATCTCGCCATCTCGTGGCTGATTTGCTTGTCGGGGGAATGCCATGACGGCCGTCGATGAGAGCCACAACGAAACCCGCGCCTTTGAAGCCGACGTCGCCAAGCTGCTGCACATTATGGTGCACTCGGTCTATTCCGAGAAAGACGTCTTCCTGCGCGAACTGATTTCGAATGCCGCCGATGCCTGCGAGCGGCTGCGCTATGAGGCCATCGCTAAGCCCGAGTTTCTGGCGGACGATCCAACACTCCGCATCACACTGGCTGTCGACGCCGACAAGCGCTCGCTCGCGGTCGAAGACAACGGCATCGGCATGAGCCGCGAGGAATTGGTCGAGGCGCTGGGAACCATTGCGCATTCCGGCACCAAGGCCTTCCTGGAAAAGATCGAAGCCGCCCAGGCCGGCGGCAGCGCGGCATTGATCGGTCAGTTCGGCGTGGGATTTTACTCGGCTTTCATGGTGGCCGATCGCGTCGATGTGCTCTCCCGCCGCGCCGGCAGCGACGAGGCCTGGCAGTGGTCGTCGGACGGCAAAGGCACATTCTCTGTGTCGCCTGCAGCAGCTGCCGAGGCTCCGCGCCGCGGCACCCGCGTGATCCTTCATCTGACGGAAGATGCAAAATCATATACCGAGCGTTTCGCGCTGGAGCGCATCGTCAAAGAACAGTCCGGCCACGTGCCGGTGCCGATTGCAATCGTCGAGAAGCCCGGCGCCGAGCCCTCCGAGCTGGCCGACGGCTCGGCGCTTTGGACCAAGCCGAAAGCCGACATATCGGCGGCGGATTACACCGACTTCTATCGCAGCGTCGCTGGACAGTTCGACGAGCCGGCTCTTACGATCCATTTCCGCGCCGAAGGACGCAATGAATATACCGCGCTGGTTTTTGTCCCGGGCTCGCGTCCGTTCGACCTGTTCGATCCCGACCGCAAGGGCCGCATCAAGCTTTATGTGAGGCGTGTCTTTATCACGGATGAAGCCGAGGTATTGCCGCGCTATCTGCGTTTTGTGCGCGGGCTGGTGGATTCGGCCGATCTGCCGCTCAATATTTCGCGCGAGATGATCCAGGAAAGTCCGATCCTCGCCGCGATTAGGAAGAGCGTGACAAGCCGCGTGCTGGGAGAACTCGAGAAACTCGCGGAGAAGGAACCTGAGGCCTACGGCAAAGTCTGGGACAACTTCGGCGCCGTATTGAAGGAAGGTATTTATGAGGACTTCGAGCGCCGCGACGCGCTTCTGGCGTTGGCTCGCTTCAAGACCACCGCCTCCGGCGATGCGTGGCGAAGCTTGAAGGAATACATCGGCTCGCTCAAGCAAAACCAGACGGCGATCTATTATCTTGCCGGCGACGACATCGGGCGCCTCGCCGAGTCGCCGCATTTGGAAGGTTTTCGCGCGCGCGGCATTGAGGTTCTCCTCCTGCCCGATCCGGTCGACAGCTTCTGGCTGATGTCCGGCGTATCGTTCGACGGCAAGCCGTTCAAGTCGGTGACGCAGGGAGCGGCGGACTTAGGCCTTATTCCTCGTCTCGGCGCCGATCTGCCGCCGGCTGCCGAGATCGACAAGCCGGTTAAAGATTTTCTCGATTTCATAAAAGAGACGCTGGGCGAGGCCGTCTCGGATGTTCGCGCCTCGGAGCGGCTAACGGATAGTCCGGTCTGCCTGGTCGCCCCCGAGCACGGGCCCGACCGGCAGCTGGAAAAGCTGCTGGCCGGCGCCGGCCGACTGAAGACTGCCGCGAAGCCGGTGCTCGAAGTCAACCCGCGCCATGACATCGTCGTGACGCTCGCCGCATTGAGCGACAACGATCGCGCGTTTAAGGAAGACGCCGCGCATCTGTTGTTCGAAGAGGCGCGGATTCTCGACGGTGACCGTCCGCAGAATGCGCGAATGTTCGGCGATCGCTTGGCGCGCGTCCTGCGCCGCGGCCTTGCCAAGCATTAACGGCTGAGACCGCGGCGCGCGTAACCGCGCATGGTTAACAGTTAGAAACCAAATTCTCTAATAAACAACATGATCTCGTTAATTCTATCGGGCATTTTTGTGTGCCGATGTTGGTGAAATGTGACATCAAGGTGTCGACGCAATCTCATCGGCCCGAACACGATGCCGGCCCTGTCCCACAAGCTCAAGCCGAAGCCAAATTTAACGCTTGCGCCCTATAGTCTCCGCTCGAGTTTACCCATTCAACCGCAATCGAAAGAGCATATGATCAGCGATAGTTGCGAGGTCGCCATCATCGGCGCCGGCCCTTATGGCCTGGCTGCCGCCGCCCATCTGCAAGCCGCCAAAGTTGCGACCCGGGTGTTCGGCGACACCATGGCGTTCTGGCGACGAAATATGCCGAGCGGTATGAAATTACGTTCGCCTTGGCGCGCCTCGCATATTGCCGACCCGGACCGCGCCCATACGCTCGATATTTTTGCCGACACACACGGCATCGAGCAGACCGAGAATCTCTCGCTCGCAGACTTCGTGCGTTATGGCGAATGGTTCCAGCGCCGCGCCGTGCCCGATCTCGATCCGCGCATGGTGGTTTCGGTCGCGCCCGGTCCGCGCGGCTTTCGCTTGACGCTCGACGACGAGTGCATCGTCGAAGCTACTCGCGTCGTCGTCGCCACGGGCCTAACCAATCAGGCTTACCGGCCCGCCGAATTCGAGGGCCTGTCACCTACACTCGTCAGTCATTCCTCCGAGGTCGTCAAGCCGGCGGATTTTAGCGGCCGCCATGTCGCGGTGATTGGGCGCGGACAAAGCGCTTGCGAATCCGCTGTGCTGCTGCAGGAAGCCGGCGCCGAGGCCGACCTCGTTTGCCGCGGCGAAGTGCGTTGGCTCGGAGCCGAGGCGGTGCGTCCGCGCCGCAACGGCGACGTGTTATGGTCACTGCGCCGGGCCCTGCACGCGCCTTCGGCAATCGGGCCGTTTCCCTACAACTGGCTGGCCGACATGCCGAGCGCACTCTATCGTCTGCCGCCGGAAACGCGCCAGCGTCTCAGCGCGCAGTGCCTGCGCGCGGCGGCGAGCGGCTGGCTCAAGGGCCGGGCCGGCGGCGTCCGCATCAATGCCGGCCGCACTGTCCTGGCGGCGCGTGCGCAAGGCGAGCGGGTCGTGCTGCATCTCGACGATGGCGCTGCCGCCTTCGATCATGTCATTCTCGCCACTGGTTATCGGGTCGACATCAGCAAGCTCGGCGTGTTGACGCCGGAATTGCTTGTTCAGGTCAAGCTGCGCGACGGTTATCCGATTTTGTCGCCCCGCTTTGAAAGTTCGATTTCCGGACTGCATTTTGTGGGCTCATCGGCTGTCGGCAGCTTCGGTCCGCTGCCGCGTTTTGTGGCCGGCAGCGGTTATGCCGCGCGGCGCGTTACCGAAGCGGCATTGGCAAGCGCCAGAAAGCCGCTGCAAAGGAAGTTTGCCCGGCCGGTGATGCAGTCACAGCCATGAGCGATCGACCGCATGGCGCGCTCATTCTCGGGGGCGCCCATGGCGGCCTTGCCGTAGCGCGCAGTTTGGGACGGCACGGCATTCCCGTCGGCTTCGTCACCGACAATCATCGGATCACCAAGTTTTCTCGCTACGTTGGCTTCAGCGCAAGTTGGGCCGGGCCGACTGGCGCTGACGCCGCCGGTGAGCTTATCGAAATCGGCCGCCGGCACAACCTTGCCGGCTGGCTGCTTTGCCCGGGCGGAGACCCGGAAGCGACCCTGATCGCGCGCGATCGGACGCAACTGGCATCGTTCTTCCGTGTAGTAGGCCCCGACTGGGAAACCGCCCGATGGGCGCTCGACAAGCGGCTGACCTATGAGCGCGCGTGTGCGCTCGGCATCGCGCATCCCTGGAGTTATTACCCGCCGGACCGGCAGCACGTCGAACAAGTGGACGCGCGCTTCCCTTTGGTGATCAAGCCGACGACCCGTTGGCAGACCAACGCCTTCACGCAGGCAAAGGCGTGGCGCGTCGATGACAAGGCGGCGCTCCTGTCCCGCTACGATCAAGCGGTCGCCGCGGCTGGCGAGCATGACATCGTGTTGCAGGAGCTCATTGCGGGCGGCGGCGCGACGCAGTTTTCCTACGCGGCGCTGTGGGATCGCGGCAAGCCGGTTGCCTCGCTGGTGGCGCGGCGAACGCGGCAATACCCGATCGAGTTCGGCTATTCGAGCACTTTCGTGCAAACAGTCGAGAACGCGGAAGTCGAGACCGCTGCTGTCCGCTTCCTGCAATCGCTCGACTACAGCGGACTGGTCGAAGTCGAGTTCAAGTTCGATACCCGCACGCAGCGCTATAATATCCTCGACGTGAATATCCGCGCCTGGACCTGGATAGCGCTCGGCAGTCGCGCCGGAGTCGATTTCCCGTATCTGCTCTGGCAAGTCGCGCGCGGTGAAACGGTAAGCCCGGGCAAAGGCCAACCCGGCGTCGCTTGGATGCATTTTTCGCGCGACTTAGTCGCGGCGTGGCAGGAAATGGCCATGGGACGAATAGCACCGGCGGACTATCTTGTATCATTCGGAGTGCCGACGGAATTCGCCGCTTTTGCGCTCGACGATCCGTTGCCGGGAATCGTCGATTTGCCGTTGCTTGCCGCGCGCATGACGAACCGGCGCTGGAGTCCGACGTTGCAAAGCCTGCGCCAGCGCATGCCTTGGCGTCGCACTCGGACCCCGTCGGATTCCGCCGTCCGTGTTCAATCGCAATTGAACACGTCCTTGCCGCATGGGCGTTGAATTGCAGCGGCTTCGTCCCGCGATTGTGCAAAGACCGGCGTGGTTACGAAATATCAAGGTAAACAATTCGCCAACGAAACTTGTTCACCAATGCCGCTTGCGATCGCGGTAATGCGAAAAATACATCGGTACATTGATCGTCAAAAAGACAATAAATAAGCGGCTCGCCGACGAATCGTGATTGGCAGACTTATAAGAATATTAAAACTGCGTGCTTAAAATTCACGGCCTCGGGGTGGACGAGCCGACCGCGAAATTTTGCGGGCGCAAGAAATGCGCGGACGCGCAACGTGCGGGGTGCGACTTAGCCGCACAATTCGATTTTGTTTGACATGACAAAGCGTGCGGAAAATATCGTCGGGCTGACCGATCCATCGGACTCTGCGCAGCCCGCTAATATTGCCGGCGGCCAACGTTCGTTCACAGCCAGGATGCAGCACGAGCACCTTGAGGCCGCGCTCAAGGGTTGGGACCTCGACAGCGAAAATGCCAAAAATGGCGATCCGGAAATAGTCCCGGTCGAGCAAATCCCGAGCGCGCAACCCGATGCAGCACCATCCGCCGCGCCCGAACAGACCAAGCCGGCGCGGCGCTGGTGGCGGCTGAAGGAAATCAACACCTCGACAATCATGAAGTCGGCGGTCGCGCTTGTGGCCGCGCTTGTGCTCGGCTGGATGCCGGTGCACCGGTTACTCGCGACCACCAGCGCGGAGGCGGTCATCAACGCGCGCGTGACCAGCATTCGCACGCCCATCGCCGGCAACGTTTCCGCTCTCCCCGGCCATTTGGCGCCCGGCACTGCGTTTCAAGCGGGCGATGTCTTGCTGACCATCAAGAATCCTCGCACGGATAGCACGAACCTCGACAATCTGAAGCGCACCGTCGAGCAACTGACCACGAACATTGCGGCATTGCGCGCGAAAGAAGCGGTGCTCAAGAGTCACCGCGCCGAACTCGCCGCGCAGAAGGAAAGATTCCGTACTGGACGCATTGAAACGCTGAAGCGGCAAATCAGCGAGACCGACGCCAAAATCGCCTCGGCGGATGCTCAGCACAACGATGCGGAAAAGACCTTGGCGCGGGCCCGCGCCCTGTTCGCCCAGAAAACCGTTTCCGAAGCCTTCTACGACAAAGCGGTTCGCGACGAGAGCGTCGCCCTGGAGACGATCAACCAATTGCGCGAGCGCCGCAAGGCCACGCAAGTCGAGCTTGCCTCCGCCCGCGAGGGAACGTTCATCGCCGACGGCTACAACGATACGCCGCAATCGGCGCAACGCGGCTTGGACATCGAGCTGGAGCTCGCCGATGTCGGCGCGCGTCTCGTCGGTGACACCAAGCAACTCGCCGCGGTCACGCAAGACTTGGTCAGGGAAACGATGCGCGAACATGATCTGTCGACCGCCGTCATTCGCGCCAGCGTCTCCGGCCGCGTTTGGGAAAGCATGACCGCGCTCGGCGAATATGTGAATGCGGGCCAGGTCCTGATGCGGCTGCTCGACTGCGGCAGCGCGGTGGTGACCGCAAGCGTCAGCGAATCTGTCTTTCAGAAATTGATGATCGGTCAGCGCGCAACGTTCAAGCCGAGCGACGGCGGACCGGAGGTAAAGGGCTGGATCGTCGACCTCAGCGGGCTCGCCGCGGTTCCGTCAAACGACGCCATCCAATCCAAGCTCCTGTCGCGTGAGCCCTATCACGTCACGCTGAGATTCCCCGCGCTTGCGAACCGGGAATCCTGTGAGATCAGCCGCCCCGGGCTGGTGACGTTCGACACCACAAGCAGCCCCTTAGAAACCACAGCGCTGCGGCTCGGCGATGCGCAATGAGTCCGCTCGGCGACCTGAGTTACTGGGACGCATTTCTGCCGAGCATCGTCATCGCCGCGCTGGGCATCGCCATACTGCCTTGGGTTGATCGCAACAATCCATGGGTGCGAGCGTCCGCGCTCGGTATTTGCGTCGTGTTGAGTTGGCGCTACATGCTGTGGCGCGTTTTCTACACTATTCCGCCGATCAACCAGCCGCTAAATTTCATCGTTGGCGCACTGTTCGCCGCCATCGAGGCCCTTTCGATGGCGGGCACGACGCTGACCGAATTTTTTCTCGCCCGCGTGCGCAGCCGAACAGGCGAAGCCGACCGCAATCTGCCGTGGCTGACCGGGCTCGAACATCCGCCGAAGGTCGACATCCTGATCTGCACCTACAACGAGGACGAAGACATCCTCGAGCCGACCATTCTCGGCGCGCTCGCGATCAACTATCCTAATTTTCGCGTTTGGGTTTGCGATGACGGCAAGCGGCCGTGGCTTAAGGAATTCTGCGAGCAGAACGGCATCAACTATCTCGCCCGGCCGGACAATGCGCATGCCAAGGCCGGCAATATCAATGCCGCGCTGAAGGTACTCGGCGCGCTTGACGAAAAACCGGATTTTGTCGCCGTTCTCGACGCCGACTTCGTGCCGATGGCCGATTTTCTCACACGGGCGCTCGCGCTGACGCGTGAGCCGGACGTGGGCATCGTGCAGACGCCGCAGAATTTCTTCAATTCGGATCCGGTGCAGAGCAACCTCGCCTTGGCGCGGGTGTGGCCCGACGAGCAACGCTTCTTTTTCGACACGGTGATGGCGTCGAAAGATGCTTGGGGCGTCGCGTTCTGCTGCGGCACCTCTTCGGTGATCCGCTTCAAGGCGCTGCAAAGCATCGGCGGATTTCCCACCGATTCGGTGACCGAGGACTACCTTTTGACTCTGCGGCTGCGCGAGAAAGGCTTCCGCACCGTCTATCTCAACGAGGTGCTGTCGCTCGGCCTCGCTCCCGAGGGGCTGAAGGAATATTACGGACAGCGCAGCCGCTGGTGCCTCGGCGCGGTGCAAATCTGCTGCGGCGCGAGCGGCCCGCTCAACCTGCGCAACGGCTTGCCGCTCATCGACCGCATCAGCCTGATCGACACGTTTCTGTTTTGGTCGGCCACCCACACGATGCGGCTGTTGGCATTCGTCGTTCCCGCGCTCTTTCTGTTGTTTGGAATTCAGGCGGTCAGCGCCAATGTCAAAGATGCGATCTCCTATGTTACCCCCTTCATTGTGGTGCAGCTCGGCGTGCTGTTGTGGCTGACCGAAGGTCGCATCTTGCCGATCATGTCCGACCTTTACGGCACGCTGTGCGCCACCGAAGTCGTCAAAGCCGTCGTTTCAGGCTTGGTGCGGCCGAAGGGACAGAAATTCAAGGTAACGGCAAAAGGCGGCGACCGCAGCAGCCGCATCGTGCAGTGGCCGGTGTTGCGAATTTTTTTGTTTTATCTCGCTTTGAACGTGCTCGGCATTGCGAATACCTTCTTGTTCCAGCATTCCATCGGCCTGACCGATACCAGCATGATGGCGTTGTTCTGGTCCTGGTACAACATCATCATTCTGGTGCTCGCCTGCTACGTTTGCATTGAGCAGCCGCAGCGTCGTTATCGGCACCGATTCCCGATCAGCGAATATGTGCGGCTACAAACGCAGAAGGAGGCTTACGTCTTCCCCACTCGCGATATTTCCGTGAGCGGCATTAGGCTGGTCGGCGCGACCCCGCTGCCGGTCGGTAGCACCGTCGTTCTCGGCGTCGGCGAGTTCGTCGTGCGCGCACGCATTGTGCGCGAGAGCGACGATGGATTTGCGCTGGCGTTTGAACCGACGCTGCGCAACCGCGCCAACATTATCCGCTACATTTTTTCCAAGCGCTATTTTATGACCGGCCGGCGTATCAAACCGGGCAAGGTCGCTTTGGCAATCGGCGCCAGACTGCTGCGCTAGCTACCTGCCGTCTTGAGCCTTGCGTGACGTGCACGGCGCTCGCGCTAATTCTTGTCTGCCGCACTCACGCAATAGGCGGCGAGGAACATGCGCACCGCCATCCCCACCACATGGCGGATACGTTCGGCCGAGGGTGGCGGCGCGAAGTTGAACAGCATCGGTTTGAACATGGTGGCGTGGCACGTCTCAATGAATTGCGCGGCCGCCACCTCGCAGTCGTCGATCGCCAGCACACCGGCATCGACCTGCGCGCGCAGATAGGCAGCAAGCCGGGCGATGCCGACCGCGGGACCGGTCTCATAAACCTTGCGGCCGAGATCCGGCATGCGTTCGGCGACCGCAATGACCGTGCGCAGCGACGACAAGCGGCTGGGGTCGCCGACCGTCCGCACGAAGGCCTGGCCATGGCGCATCAACACGGCCTCGACGTCGTGATCGGCGTGGTCGAAATCGAACACGCCTTCAGCCTGCATCGCGCATTCACCATGCACGATCGCGGCGAATAGTTCGTCCTTGTCTTTGAAGTAGACGTAGAGCGTGCCCTTGGAGACCCCGGCTGCCTTGGCGATGTCGCCCATACTGGCGGCGTCGAAGCCGCGCGCTAGGAACACTGAGCGGGCCCCTTCTACGATCTGCCGCCGCTTGGCGTTGGCGTCCTCGGCCACGACCGGCCGGTTTTGGCTCAGTTCTGCGGTTTCAGACATCTCAGGCATCCCCCTCGAAAGCCAATCTCCAGCTCCAAGCCGGTGTCATCTGCCTCGGTATTATACCTTCGGGTAATGACCGAACCGTTCGGTCAAAAAATGGTTGACAGCCGGCAACCCACAACATAGGTTGACCGAACCGTTCGGTCAATACCTAATCCTGAGAATAGACCATGCAAGCGCAACTCCTTAAAGACACTGAAGTTTCCTCCGTTTCCGGCCGGTTGGTGGGTGCGCGCGGGGCCAACGCTGCCCAGCGCGCCGCTCAGGCTTATCATCTCGCACCTGCGAACGCCAACGACCTAGACATGCCAGCGGCGCCCGCGCTTCCTGAATTGCCCGTCGCCCGCCGCCCCGAGAGCCCTGCCCCAGTGGCGACCGCAGCCGCCGCGCCCGCCCCCGAGCGCAGCCGCCGCAAGCTGGCGCTAATCGGCGTGGCCGCAGCGGTCGTGCTCGCTGCCGCCGGCTGGTATGGCTATCGCTGGCTTACGATCGACCGCTTCATCGTCTCCACCGACGACGCCTATATCCACGCCGACGCCACCACGCTCGCCGCCAAGGTCTCCGGCTATGTCGCCTCGGTCGGGGCTGCCGACAACAGCTATGTCCACGCCGGTAATGTGATCGCCCGCATCGACAGCGGCGATTACCAGCTCGCGGTCGATGCCGCGCACGACAAGGTCGACACCCAGCAGGCGACCGTCGGCCGCATCGGCCAGCAGATCACCGCCCAGCAGGCCGCCGTCGTGCAGGCTAATGCGCAGCTTGCCTCAGCGCAGGCGGTGGCGACGCGCGCTCAATCCGAATTGAAGCGGCAAAAAGAATTGGCCGCCAAACAATTCGCCAGCCAGCAGACCCTGGAGCAGGCGCAGAGCAGCCGCGACCAGGCGGTTGCCGCCGTGCAAAGCGCACGCGCTTCGATCGCCTCGGCCATCGCCAATGTCGGCGTGCTGGAAGCGCAGCAGCAGGAGGCCGAGCGGCAACTGCAGGAGCTCAAGACTGCGCAGGCCAAGGCCGAGCGCGACCTGTCGTTCACTGTCATTCGCGCGCCGATCGACGGCGTGATCGGCAACCGCGCGATCCAGGTCGGCGACTATGTGCAACCCGGCCAGCGGCTGGCGAGTCTGGTGCCACTGAGCGGCGTTTATATCGACGCGAATTTCAAGGAAACGCAGCTCGCCAACCTCAGGCCCGGCCAAAAAGCCTCGATCAGCGTCGATGCCCTGCCCAACCGCACGATCACCGGCACCATCGCCAGTGTTTCGCCCGCCTCCGGCTCGGTGTTCTCGCTGCTACCGCCCGACAACGCCACTGGCAACTTCACCAAGATCGTGCAGCGGCTCGCGGTCCGCATCCGCCTGCCGCAAGCGGTGACCGACCAGCGCCTGCTGCGGCCGGGCATGTCGGTGGTGGTCGATGTCAACACCAAGTCGCGATCCGCGGTCGCCGACAACGGCTCGTGGTTCGTCAGCAACGCCGAAGCCAGCCCGCGCTCGCAATCCCATTCGGCGGTGCGGTGAGAGTTATGAGTTCCCTCACCGCCACAGACGCGCTTCCGGTCTCCGCTCAGTCCCCGATGAGTGGTGCCGGAAGCGCGGATCTTTTGACGCCGCGCCGCGTCCTCGCCTTCGTCGCGATGTGCTTCGGCATGTTCATGGCGGTGCTCGACATCCAGGTGGTATCGGCTTCGCTCGCCGAAATCCAGGCCGGGCTCTCCGCCTCCGCCGACGAGATCACCTGGGTACAGACAGCCTATTTGATCGCCGAGGTCGTCGCGATCCCGCTCTCCGGGTTTCTGTCGCGGGCGCTCGGTACGCGCATCCTCTTCGCGATTTCCGCTGGCGGCTTCACGCTTGCCAGCATCATGTGCGGCATGAGCTCCTCGATCGAAACCATGATCATCTGGCGCGCGCTGCAGGGCTTCATCGGCGGCGGCATGGTGCCAACGGTGTTCGCCACCGGCTATTTGCTGTTTCCCGGGCCACGGCAGAAATTCATCGCACCCATCATCGGTCTGACCGCGACGCTGGCGCCGACCATCGGCCCGACCGTCGGCGGTTACGTTACCGACGTGCTGTCATGGCACTGGCTGTTCTTCATCAACATCGTGCCGGGCATCATGGTGACGCTCGCGACCATCGCCTTCGTCGATTTCGACAAGCCCGACCTCAAGCTGCTCGATAATTTCGATTGGTGGGGACTGTTGAGCATGGCCGGCTTTCTCGGCGCGCTCGAATATGTGCTCGAGGAAGGGCCGCGCAACGATTGGTTCGACGACGGCACGATCACGCTTTTCGCCGTGGTGTCGGCGGTCTCGGCGGTTGTGTTCTTCGTGCGCGTCTTGATTGCGCAAAGCCCAATCGTCGATCTACGCGCCTTCGCCGACCGTAATTTCGCGGTCGGCAGCCTATACTCCTTTGTACTCGGCATCGGCCTCTACGGGCTCACCTACCTCTATCCCGTCTATCTCGCCGAAATTCGCGGCTACGACGCGCGCATGATCGGCGATACCATGTTCGTGACCGGTCTTGTCATGTTCATCAGCGCGCCGATCGCCGGCCAGCTCTCGCAGCGCCTCGATCCGCGCTACATGCTGATGGCGGCTTTCGCGATCTTTGCCGTCGGCACCTGGCAGATGACCTATGTGACGCACGACTGGGATTTCTGGGAGCTGTTGTGGCCGCAGGTCTTCCGCGGCATCGGGCTGATGTTCGCCATCGTGCCGGTGACCAATACTGCGCTTGGCACGTTGCCGCCCGAGCGCGTCAAGAACGCCTCCGGCCTATTCAATCTCATGCGCAATCTCGGCGGCGCCATCGGGCTTGCCGGCATCAATACCGTGCTCAACGACCGCATGGATCTGCATCTCGCCCGCCTGCACGAGGCGGTGACCGCCGCGCGTCAGCCTGCGACCGAGGCGCTGGCGCAAATGACCGCGCACTTCCAGGGCTCCGATGCGCGGCTGATGGCGCTCAAGCAGATGATGGGTCTGGTGCGCCAGCAGGCGGCGGTGATGAGCTTTGCCGACGTGTTCTTGATCCTGACGGTGCTGTTCGCCGCCTTGGCCGCCGCCGGCGTCATCATGCGGCGGCCGGCACCGCTCGCGGCCGGTGCGGGCGACCATTAAATCGCGAAACCGCTAGAGGAGCGTACCATGCAAGCGCAAGCGCTGTTCGGAATAAGCATCGTCTTCAGTTTCATCGCTTGGGGAACCCTCATCGCGCACTTCGTCTGGTCGGAATTGCGCGGCCGTTCGCGCCTTGATGCGCTGCGGCCGCTGCTCATGCTGCATGGCTTCCGCTTTGTCGGTTTGTCGTTTCTGATCCCCGGCGTGGTGTCGCCCGACTTGCCCTTAGGATTCGCGGCGCCTGCCGCCTATGGCGATATCGGCGCGGCGATTCTCGCGTTGCTGTCGCTGGCAATGCTGCGAAGTAATTTGGCTGTCCCGCTGGTCTGGACTTTCAACATTTGGGGCAGCGTCGATCTGGTCAACGCATTCTACCAGGGCAACGCGGCCGGTTTATTGCCGGGCCAGCTCGGCGCCGCGTTTTTCATCCCCACTGCGATTGTGCCTCTGCTGCTCATCACGCATGGGCTCATGTTACGGCTCCTGCTGCGCCGCGAGCCGGCCGTTCCCGGTGCGACTCAACGCCTTTTCACCGCTCCGACGCATGGTTGATGGCAAGCTCACCCGTCGAAGAACGCTAAGTTGAGCGACGGTAAGCAGGCTCGAACAATCGGCGACGACCGGTTACCCTGCTGCCATTGGGACCGCAACCGAAGTGGCCGCGCAGGGCAGAGGGCAAACGATGTCCTATATCGCATTCAAGGTCATTCACCTCCTCGGCGTAATCTTGTTTCTCGGCAATATCATTGTCACCGCGCTGTGGAAGTGATGGCGGATCGCACCGGCAATCCCCCGATCATCGCCTATGCGCAGCGGCTGGTGACGCTGACCGACTGGGTCTTCACGCTGGGTGGCGGCGTGCTGCTGCTGATCGGCGCTTACGGCATGGCCGCTGTCGCCGGCCTCGATTTGCGCCAGATTTGGCTCGTGTCGGGTCAGGCGCTGTTTGTGATCTCCGGACTGATTTGTGTGGTGGTTCTGATCCCGACGCAGATCGTGCTAGCACGCGAGGCGCGCGTCTTCGCCAGCGGCGGTACGATTCCCGAGAGCTATTGGCGGCACGGCCGGCGTTGGATGGTTTGGGGGTCGATCGTGACGATCGTGCCCTTGGCCAACCTCTACTTCATGGTCTTCAAGCCGTAAGATCGTGGGCGTACCTGCCATCGGAATAGACGATTCAGATTGACCGCGCTTCTCCTCTCTTTCAGAACAGCTCGGCGCGACAGCACAGAGAGCGCCCGTGAATCAGACCGTCGGCGTGTTGATCGCCATTGTGTCGAGCTGTCTCGGCGGAACCGCGGCGGCCGTCACCCGGTATCTCGCCGGCAATGCCGATCCGGTAACGCTTGCCATTCTGCGCTGGGGCATCGGCATCATGCTGGTGTTGCCGGCAACTCTTGCGCTGCGGGCTAAATGGCCGCCGCGCCGCGACTGGCTTGGCGTCGTCGCGCTCGGCATATGCTTCTTCGGGCTGTTCTTCGTGCTCTACAATATCGCGCTCGGCTACACGACGGCGGCGCGCGCGGCGCTCGCTCTCTCCACCCTGCCGCTGCAGACCATGCTGGTGGGCGCTCTGCTCGGCATCGAGCCGTTGACGCTGCGCAAATCGCTCGGCGTCGCCATCGCCATGCTCGGCGTTTTCGCCGCACTGGCAACCGGACTGGCACAAGCGCCGAACGGGGCCTGGCGCGGCGAATTGATCATGGTCGCTGCGGCGCTGTGCATGGCGTTCTATAATGTCTGGTCGCGGCCATTCATGCTGCGGTCGAGCGCGCTCGGATTTCTTTGTGTCGGCATGGGCGCGGGTGCCGCCGCACTGATCCTGGTCGGCGTCTTGACCGGCCGCGCCGCCGTTCTGGCGAGCTTTGGCCAACAGCAATGGATTGCCGGTATTTATCTCGGCATCGGCGGCGGCGCGCTGGCGTTCATCTTATGGGTACTGGCGCTGCAGCGCGCGACGCCGACGCTGGTGGCCAACACCATGACGGTCAACCCGATCGCCGCCGCCTTGCTGGCGACCCAGCTCGTGGGCGAGCCGATCACGCTCAACCTAGTAATCGGTCTAGTGGCGGTGTTTGCGGGGATTTGGATCGCGACGACCGCAGCGCCATCTCAAAGCAAATGAGCTGGCTCCGGCAAGCCAAGCAGAGTCCGGTTCAATTCGAACAAATCGCACTCGCACGCGTTCCGCGGCACCACCAAAGTGCTAGGCTCTTGGGCCGCCAATAGCCGGGAGGTTTCCATGCCGAAAATCAAGGCGAACGGCATCACCATGAACTACGAGCAGCAGGGAACGGGCGAGCCGCTCGTCCTCATCCCGTATCTTGCCGCCGACAACGCCTGCTACGCCTTTCAGGTCGCCGAATACGCCAAACACTTCACCTGCATCTCCATTGATCCGCGCGGCGCCGGCGAGACCGATAAGCCTGCGGGCCCCTATTCCATGGAATCATTTGCCGACGATATCGCCGCCTTCATGCAAGCGATCGGCGTCGAACGTGCGCATGTCAGTGGCCTGTCGCTCGGCGCCGCGACCGGGCTTTGGCTCGCGAGCAAATATCCGCAGCGGATCAAATCGCTGTCGCTGCACTCCGGTTGGACCAAGAGCGATCCGTTCCTCAAGGTCGTGCTCGAAGGCTGGCGCAGCATCGCCAAGGCCCTGGGTAGCGTGCAGGAGATGATCATCCAGGGCATCTTTCCCTGGTGCTTCACGCCCGAGCTTTATGCCGCCAAGCCGGACTATATCGACCAGCTCGCCACCTTCGTGCGCAGCCGGCCGCAGCAGCCGCTCGAAGCCTTCATGAGCCAGTCGAGCGCGGTAATCGCGCACGACGCGCTCGCCCAGCTCGCGCGGATACACGCACCGGCCCAGATCACCTTCGGCCGCCACGACCTTGTGTGCTCGACCCGCTTCGCCGAACCGATGATGAACGGCATTAAAGGCAGCGAGCTGGTCGTGTTCGAAACCTGCGCGCACGCCCCCATTTATGAGAGCGTGGCCGAGTTCAACGAAAAGACGCTAGATTTCCTCAAGCGTCAGTCCGGGTAGCGATCCATCGGATCCACCGGCCCAAAAGGAAGCGGCGCCGACACCGGCGCCGCCATAGGCGAAACTCTGAAAACCTACGCCCTCGCCCCGCCCGCCCCGAAGCGCAGCGCCGCGATGCGGTCGAGCTCGGTCTGCTCGCGCGCATTGGCATCGGCCTTCTCGCGCTGCTGGTCGCGCTCGTCGAGCATCTCGACCTTCTTGAGCTCTTCGAAGGCTTCACCCAGCGTCGCCTTGGCGTCGTCGAGCTGGGCTTTGAGCTCGTCGGCCGAGCGCTTCAGGTTCTCGCGGCGGGCGATCGCCGCCTTGGCATAGGTCGGATAGGCAAAATGCGCGGGATCGTGGATGCCGGCGCGGTCCTGCTCGGCCTTTATCTCACGCTCGAGATCGCCGGCAATGCGGTCGAATTCGGCGATCATCGCCTCGATCTGGGCGACCTTGCGCCTTCGTTCGTCGACCTGAAATTTCTTCAGACGGATCAGCGTTTCGCGTGACTTCATCGACTAAATACTCCCCGAAGCCCCGAATTGGCGCCCGCGCGATCCACATAGCACCGGGCCCCGCGCGGACCTATCCGGCCGTACAGCAGGCCGATTGTGGCGCGATAACGTTAGTTTTCGGTTTCCGAGGGCCTGAGGATTTGCTCAAGCCTTTGATATCCCTCCGCCATACTGGTTGATTCTTCCTTAAGCTGGGCAAGGAAGGCCTCCAGCGGCTTGTGCAACGCGATCGCCTCGTCCACTTCCGGGCTGGAGCCGGTGCGGTAGGCGCCGAGCCGGATCAGTTCCTCCATGTCGGCATAAGTCGCCATCACCTGGCGCGCCCGGTTGATCGCCGGCAAATGCGCCGGGTCGGCGGCGCGCGGCATGGTGCGCGAGATCGACTTCAGGATGTTTATCGCAGGGTAGCGGCCGCGCTCGGCAATCGCGCGCTCCATCACGATGTGGCCGTCGAGGATGCCGCGCACGGCGTCGGCCACGGGCTCGTTGTGGTCGTCGCCGTCGACCAGCACGCTGAAAATGCCGGTGATGGTGCCCTGGTCGGTGCCCGGTCCGGCCCGCTCCAACAGCCGCGGCAGCTCGGTGAACACGGTCGGCGTATAGCCCTTGGCGGTCGGCGGCTCGCCCGCCGAGAGGCCGATCTCGCGCTGCGCCATGGCAAAGCGCGTCACCGAATCCATCAGCACCAGCACGTCCTTGTAGAGATCGCGGAAGAACTCGGCGATGGCAAGCGTCAGATAGGCCGCCTGGCGCCGCATCAGCGCCGGCTCATCGGAGGTCGACACCACCACCACCGAGCGCGCGAGGCCGGCGGGGCCGAGATCGTCCTGCAAAAATTCCTGCACCTCGCGGCCGCGCTCGCCGACTAGGCCAATGACCGAGATGTCGGCCGACACATTGCGCGCCAGCATCGACAGCAGCACCGACTTGCCGACGCCCGAGCCGGAGAAGATGCCCATGCGCTGGCCGCGGCAGACGGTGATGAAGGTATTGAGCGCGCGCACGCCGAGGTCGAGCGGTGCGCCAACGCGGCGGCGCGCATGCGCGGGTGGCGGCGCCGCAAGGAACGGATAAGGCGCTGGACCGGGCGGCAGCGGTCCCAGTCCGTCAATCGGCTCGCCCATGGCGTTAACGACCCGGCCGAGCCAACGCTCTGACGGCCGCACGAAGCCTGCGGCGGACGAAACCACCGCCCGGCAGCCGCGCCGCACGCCTTCGAGCGCCGCAAAAGGCATGGCCAGCGCATGGCCGCCGGAGAAGCCGACCACCTCACAGGGGATCGCGCGAGCCGATGCGGCCTCGACGGTCAGCCGCGCGCCGACCGACATGGCATGGATCGGCCCCGCCACTTCCAGCATCAAGCCGCGCACGCCAACCACGCGGCCGTAAATTTCCACGCCATCAAGATCGCCGATCTGTTCCGCCAGGGCTTTCATGACTGGTGCCTACCCGGCAATGGCCCGGCGGTGCCGACATAGAGCGTTAGCGAGTGGCCCCTCGCGCTGTCGCGCAATGGCAACAAATGCCGGTAACCCGCTCTTAGGCTTACCGCCCTATCGCTGCCTTTAACTCCGTGTTTACCCGCGTCGTTAATCATTGGGTCATCGTCCAGACGGAACCAAGGCCAATGCTATTCGCCCGGGCCAGGACGGAAGGGGCGAATCGCCAGAGTCGGTTAGCTTCGACTCTTAAACTGGAGAATGAACCGGTACGTGGCGAAAAAACCACTCTCCAGCAATATCTTACGCCGATTCGGCGGGTTTTGCCTATGGGGCGCTTGCCTGGGAGAATCAGGTTTTGTTAACCATGTCGGAATAGTGTCGAATCGGTTTGTCCCACGGCGTTTTCTCAAGCTCTCGCCGCTGTTTGCGGCGCTGACCTAGGGGCCCGTTAGCGGCGAGAAGGGGACTGAAATGCGCGTTCTACTTATTGAAGACGACAGCGCGACCGCCCAATCCATTGAGCTGATGCTCAAATCCGAGAGTTTCAACGTTTACACTACCGATCTCGGAGAAGAAGGCGTCGATCTCGGCAAACTTTACGATTACGACATTATCTTGCTCGACCTGAACCTGCCCGACATGTCCGGCTTCGAGGTGCTGCGCAGCTTGCGCGTCTCCAAGGTCAAGACCCCGATCCTGATCCTGTCTGGGCTTGCCGGCATCGAGGACAAGGTCAAGGGCCTCGGCTTCGGCGCCGACGACTACATGACCAAGCCGTTCCACAAGGACGAGCTGATCGCCCGCATCCACGCCATCGTACGTCGGTCAAAGGGCCATGCTCAATCGGTCATCAACACCGGCGACCTGGTGGTCAATCTCGACACCAAGACGGTGGAAGTCGGCGGCCAGCGCGTGCACCTGACCGGCAAGGAATACCAGATGCTCGAGCTGCTCTCCCTGCGCAAAGGGACGACGCTTACCAAGGAGATGTTCCTCAACCATCTCTACGGCGGCATGGACGAGCCGGAGCTGAAAATTATCGACGTGTTCATCTGCAAGCTGCGCAAGAAGCTCGCCAACGCCTCCTCAGGCAAGAACTACATCGAGACGGTGTGGGGCCGCGGTTACGTGCTGCGCGAGCCGACCGAAGCCGACGAGCGCATTACGGCGTAGACTTTTACGTTTGTCTTGAAGCGGGCTTCTCTCGGGCGCGGTGGCGTGTCGATTCGGTCGACGAATCAGGACGATTGCCCTTCCAACGTGCCGTTCGGACTCGCCTGATCGACCATGGCCGGCAAGTGCTCGGCCAGCAGATTGAGCACCTGATCCACCGGCACGCCGAATTTTTCCGCGAGCGCCCTGACGTGTTCGTCGCCAAGCGCCGCCCGTAGCTGCTCGGCCGTTACCGGTATGTTGCTGCCGTTGCTGAGCCAAGACTGCACCTGTGGCCCGAGACCACCTTGCTGCAGCTGGCTGACCAGACCCTGCAAGTTGCCGAACTTGGTATCGGCCAGCGCCGTATTGATCAGCGCCGGCGCCTCGGCCGCAACCAGGCCGCGGAGCGATCCACCAAGACTATCCAACAGTCCCATACATTACCTCCCTTAGCTGGCGTCTCCCTTGTTTCAGGGATGCTTTTCATTCTTGGCAGCGCGCAGGCCCTCGGCCATCGCATCGTTCTCGCACATATACGCGCCTTGCTTGGTATGGCCGTAATCGGCGTGCCCCGCGAAATGGTAGATCTTGGAGTCAAGATTGGCCCACACGACCGTGCCCGACGGGCAATGGGCCTTCGCGGCGCTCTCAGCGGCAAACTGATTGGCACCTTCGGGTTTGCCCATGCCGGGCGATTCGGTCCGCGCTGTGGACTTGGCCGGCGCAGCTGTGGACGGCGTCATTTTCGTCTGCGTCGGGGCTGGGGGCGTGGTCGGGGTTTCCGGATTCATGCCAGAGGTGCCGGCGCGGCACTTCTCGACATAGGCCTTTTCAGTAATGCCCTTGGCTTGATTGGCCGCCTTGTTGGCGCGCCATTCTTCCTGACACTCCTTCTCCGTCTTCTTTGTCGCGCCCGTAGGAGTGGCCACCGTGGTCGAGGCCTTCTCCTTCTTTTCCGCGCTCTGCGGGACCGCTGTGGGCGTCGCAGGTGGCTTCATCGCGGCGGTGCCGGCGCGGCACTGCGCGACATAAGCTTTCTCGGTGATCCCCTTCGCCTCGTTGGCTGCTTTGTTGGCCGCCCATTCCGCGCGACATTCTTTTGCGGTTTTCTTTTTTGCGGCTGCGGGCTCCGCTATCTCGGCTTTTTCGGCCTTTCCAGCGCGCTTGCTGGTGGTCTTTTCCTTACTCTTCGATTCGGCCGACTTTGGCTTTTCGGTGCTCGCTTCGGCCCGGCATTTCGCGACGTAGTCTTTTTCCGTGATGCCTTTAGCTTGGTTCTCAGCTTTGTTGGCAGTCCATTCCGCGCGACACTCCTTGGCCGTCTTGGCGAAAACGGACGACGACAACGCAAGCGCGCTGACAAGTGCGGCAGCCGCAACGGCGCCCACAACAGATGATTTCATTTTCAACTCCTCAAACACGGTCACTCTCGCATTCGGCACTTACGATGAGGCAGCCCCACGCCGTGCACCGTCCAAAAACAACGGTCCAAAGTGTATCGAAACGGCAATGGCGCCCTAAGCGTCCGCTTCGCATTTCTTCATGAAACTCGCCTTGGCGGCGCCGGTGAGTGGTTTGCCATCCTTGCCGATGGCTTTCGGCTCGCAGGCATCCTTCTTGCACTTCTTTAGAAAGCTCGTCTTGGCGGCGCCCGTGAGTGGCTTGCCGTCTTTGCCAACCGCCATGGACTCGCAGCTCGCCGCCATGGCCGAGCCGGCGGCGAAGACTGAAATCAGCGCGGCAAGCAATAAGCGTTTCATTTTGTCCTCCGTCGCTTGGATAAAGTGATGGCCGAATGGCAGTGCTCCTTTACGGCAACTGCCGGCGTCATCGCTGTGTGACCACCCCATAGCTATCGCCCTGGTATTCCGCTCCGGGCGATATCGTATTTCAACTTAGCGGCATGGCCCACGCAGCTCAATGCCGGTAAGGCGACTTCCGCTAAAAGGCTTGATCGCCGCTCGGTCAAACCTAAGCGTGCTTTTCGAGCTCGGCATAGACTTTACCGCGCATGTGGCCAACCTTCTTAATGGCCTGGCGAACGCTATCCGGGCTGACGCCGAATTTGCGCGCGACATAATAGACTTCGTGCGGCTGCTTGGTCGAGATGCGCGCGCGATCCGACTTGGTGCTGCGCGTTTTGCGAGCCTTCTTGCTCGCCTTTTTCTTCCGATTGGCCATTGTGATGCTCTCCTGGCTGATAAGAGAGTCGCATCATGTAAGGTGAATGGAACTCCTGCAACCGTGTGATGTGCAAAACTTTGCCGCCCTCTGCAAAAAGCGAAGGAGGGTGAGCGGCCTCAACCGTTCACCAATTCACGCGTAAGAACAGGCAGTGTGCTAGGTACTGCGCGAGCCACGCAGGCAGCGCAGTTGAAAGGGCTATACCTTCGCCGCGAACCTGATCACGTTGCTCGGCTCATAAGGCGCCGGTAACCGCGCGCCGGCGTTCATCACATAAAGCCCGCGCCTGTCGGCTGCCGGCTTGAACACGTCGGTCAAGCCTATCACGGTCTCGGCGGCGCCCAGCACCAGAAAGCCGTCGCCCGGCATCTGGCGCGCGATGCGGTTGAGCACGTCGATCTTGGTCGCCTGATCGAAATAGATCAGCACGTTGCGGCAGAACACGAGGTCGAAAGTGCCGAGCGCCGAGAAATCGTTGAGCAGATTGAGCGGGCGGAAGTGCACCATGCCGCGCAATTCGGGCGCAATCTGCCAGGCTTCGCCGACCTGGGCGAAGAACTTGACCAGAAGCTGGATCGGCAGCCCGCGCTGCACCTCGAACTGGCTGTAGATGCCGGCCTTCGCCTTCTCCAGTACCTCGCTCGACAGATCGGTGGCGAGGATATCGATGCGGTAGCCGTGCAGCGCGGCGCCCATGCCCTTGAGCGTCATGGCCAGCGAATAAGGCTCCTGTCCCGTGGAGGCCGCCGTGCACCAGATGCGGATGCGTCTCTCGCGTGCGCGCGCCTCGATCAGCGCCGGCATGATGGTGTCGCGGAAATGCTCGAATGGGATCTTGTCACGGAAGAAAAAGGATTCATTGGTGGTCATCGCCTCGACCACTTGCACGGTGAGCGGCGCCGTGACTGCTGTGCTCTTGAGCTTGCCCACCAATTCGCCGAGCCCGGCAAAGCCGTGCTTGCGCGCAAGCGGCAACAACCGGCTCTCGGCGAGATACTGCTTCTCGGCCGACAGCACCAGGCCGGAGCGCTCGCGCAGGAGCTGGCGCAGATAGTCAAAATCCTGCGGGGTCACGCGCGGTCCCCGGCGAACAGGCGGGAAAGCTTGGGCGCGATTTCGCTAAGCGGCAGCACGGCCGAGCACAGGCCGGCATGGGTAACCTGGCCGGGCATACCCCACACCACGCTCGAGGCCTCGTCCTGCGCCATGATATGCCCGCCGGCGCCGACGATTGCCTGTGCGCCGCGCAACCCGTCCGAGCCCATGCCGGTGAGCACCAGACCGAGCACCCAGTGGCCCCAGACTTCTGCGGCCGAGGCGAACAGCGGATCGACAGCCGGCTTGCAAAAATTGATCAGCGGGCCGTCGTCGAGCGCTATGACGGCGACACCGTCGCGGCGGGCGACGCGCATGTGCTTGCCGCCAGGCGCGAGATAGACGATGCCGGAATTAACCTCCTCGCCCTCCTGCGCCTCGCGCACGGGACGGTTGGCAAGGCGTGCGAGATGCTCGGCGAGAATGGCAGTGAAAGTAGGGGGCATGTGCTGGGTGATCAGCACTGGTGCGCGCTCGATCACGGTGCCTATGCCTGCGACAAGCGCATTGAGCGCCTGTGGGCCGCCGGTCGAAGCGCCGATTACCACGATGCGGGGGATAGTAACCGGCATTGGCCGCAGAACCCAATTATGCGACGCCGCGATGTTTATTGCGGGCTTCACAGTCGCTGTGCCGGACTGGGCGCCGGCGCCAGCGACGCGCGAGCGAGCGACGATAGCGCCCCGCTGCCGCTTGGCGCGCATGCCGAGTTGGCGGACCTTTTCAATCAGCTCGCGACGGAAGCTGGCGGAGCCGGTGACTTCGCGGTTGCTGTCCGGCTTTGGGATATAATCGGCGGCGCCGAGCGAGAGCGCCTTGAGGCTGATCTCGGCGTTACGCCGAGTCAACGTCGAGGCCATGATAACGACGAGATCGGGCTTCTTCGCCAGCAACAGCGGCAATGCGGCGATGCCGTCGAGCTCCGGCATGTCGACATCGAGCAGAACCACATCGGGATTGGCGCGCTCGATCTGGTCGACTGCTTCACGGCCGGTGCGCAGAGTGGCGACCACCTCCAGATCGGGCTCTGCGCCGACCCAGCGCGCAAATAGCCCGCGCACGACCACGGCATCGTCCACAATCATGACGCGGATGCGCCGGCAGACGGCGGCGGACGATACGGGTGCGACTACAACGTTCATGCAACGCGACTGGGGATACGCGCGCGCTTTGCTCAGATCAGGCCGACTTCCTGGAACTTGGCCTCGACGATCTCCTTATCGAACGGCTTCATGATGTACTCGTTGGCGCCGGCGTGCAGAGCGCGCGCGATGTGGGCGACATCGTTCTCGGTGGTACAGAATACCACTTTGGGTCCATCGCCGCCGGGCAGCCGCCGCAGCGAACGCAGGAATTCGTAGCCGTCCATCTTCGGCATGTTCCAGTCGAGCAGGATGGCGTCGGGCAAGTCGCGGCGGCAGGCTTCCAGCGCCTGCTCGCCGTCCTCGGCTTCCACGATCTGGAAGTCCATCCCTTCGAGAATGCGTCGCGCCACCTTGCGGATGACGCTCGAGTCGTCAACGACCAAGCAGGTCTTCATGGTTCAGCCTCATCTCCAGTCGCGGATAATTCCGCATTGCGCCGCAGGTTCACTTCCAATTCGATTCCATCATGCCGCAATCGCCCGCATGCCGACATCGAGCACGCGATCGACGTCGACCACCACAAGCAACTGCCCCTCCAACCGATAAATGCCGGCCGACACGCCGGCGAGCCGCTCGTCGAGATTGACCGGGTTCGGTTCCCGGTTGGCGTCGTCTAGCTTGAGCACCTCGCCAATGTTGTCGATCAGCAGACCGTAAGATTCGCCGCGCGACTCCACGCCGATCGCCATGGCCTGATCGCCCTGCCCGCGCGCACCGAGCCCGAGCCGGCGACGCATGTCGATCAGCGTGACGATGCGGCCGCGCAGATTGAGCACGCCCGCGATCTCCGGCGGAGCCAGCGGCACGCGTGTGATTCGTTCGGGCACAAACACGTCCTGGACGCGCAGGATCGGCAGCCCGAACAGCTGATCGCCGAGCGTGGCGGTGACGTATTCTTTCAGGTTCAGGTTGCCGCTTTCAGTCATGCCGAACCCTTAAGCTGCGCGATCGACATCGGTCTGCTCCTTAAGCGCCGCGATCAGCCCTTGGCGGTCGAACTTGGCCACGTAATCGGAAAAACCGGCACGACGGCCACGTTCGACTGCTTCAGCGGAAACCATCGCCGACAGCGCGATGACTGGCAGGTTGGCGGTGCGCGGATCGGCACGCACCTGCTCGGCGAATTGGAAGCCGTCCATCTCCGGCATTTCAATGTCGGTGATCACAACATCGAAGTGGCGCCCGTCCTTCAGCATCGACAGCGCGTCCGGTGCGGAGGCAACTGCGGTGACATGGTAGCCGGCGGCCTGCAGCACCGGCGCGAGCATGTTGAGGAAGAAGGGAGAATCGTCGACCAGTAACAGCGAATGCGCCGCGATCCGAGCCGGCTCCTTGCGGCGGAACCAATCCTCGAATGCGAGGGGCAGGAAATGGCCGACGTCAATAATCTCAGTCGCCTGGCCCTTTATGATGGCTGAGCCAAGCACGCCGGGATTCTCGCTCGCGACTTGAATATCAAGGCGTTCTTCGACGATGTCGATGATCTCGTCGACCACCAGCGCCATGGAGCGGCTGCCGTCGGAGAACACAAGCAGGGACTGCGCGCCCTCGCCTTTGACGCGGACCTGATCGTTCATGCTCACCAGCGGCATCAATTGGCCGCGGTACTGCAGCATGTGGCGGCGGTTCGACAGTTCGATCGTCCCGGCGTCGATTTCTTCGAGCCGCGTGACCAAAGCGAGCGGTACCGCTTTGGGCTGCAGCGAGCCCGCGCGGAACACGAGCAACGAGGTCGCCGGCTGATCCGAGGCGGCCCGCTTGGCGTCGACCGAATCCTCCGCCGCCAACTGCGACGTCACCGTGCCACCGAACTCGCGCACGACCCCGCTTGGATCGATGATCATGATCACCGAGCCGTCACCGAGGATGGTGTTGCCGGAGAACATGGCGATGTGGCGCAGCTTCCCGGACATCGGCTTGACCACGATTTCCTCGGTGTGGAACACGCCGTCGACGATGAGCCCGAAGGTCTGGCTGCCGATCTGAATGACGATGATGAAGCCGTCCTCGCTGTCCCCTTCGGCCCCATCGTCCATGCCGAGGAGCCGGGTCAGGCGGGCGAGCGGCAAGAGCTTGTTGCGCAGACGAAGCACCGCGGTGTCTTTGATGCGCTCGATGCGGTGATCGCTGCCGGCGCGCACCCGCACCAGTTCGACCACGGACAGCTGGGGAATGGCGAAGCGGTCCCCGCCAGCCTCGACGATGAGCGCCGCCACGATGGCGAGGGTGAGCGGAATTTTTATGGTGAAGCTCACACCGGAGCCGGCAACTGACTTCACATCGATGGTGCCGCCGATCTGATCGATATTGTTGCGCACCACGTCCATGCCGACGCCGCGCCCGGAGATGTTGGTGATGGTTGCGGCGGTGGAAAAACCGGGCGTGAAGATGAATTTGTGAATCTGGCCTTCAGACAGCTTGCCGATCTCGGCTTCCGTGGCGAGGCCATGGGCGATCGCCTTGGCCTTGATGCGCTCGGTGTCGAGCCCGCGCCCGTCATCGGCGATCTGGATGACGATGTGACCGCCCTCATGATGCGCCGACAGCCGAATACGACCCCGCTCAGGCTTGCCGGCGCCGCGCCGATCGGCGGGTTGCTCGAGCCCGTGGTCGGCGGAGTTGCGCACCATGTGGGTGAGCGGGTCCTTGATAAGGTCGAGCACCTGACGGTCGAGCTCAGTCTCAGCACCCTGCATTTCCAGCTCGATCTGCTTGCCGAGTTCGTTGGACAGATCGCGCACGATGCGCGGCAGTTTTTGCCAAGCATTGCCGATCGGCTGCATGCGCGTCTTCATCACGCCTTCCTGCAGCTCGGCGGTGACGTTTGAGAGGCGCTGCAGCGGCCCTTTGAACTCGGAATCCTCGTGCCGGCGGACGATCTCCAAGAGTTGGTTCCGGGTGAGCACCAGCTCGGACACCATCGTCATCAGCCGTTCGAGCGAATCGACCGCCACGCGGATTGACTGATTGCCGTTCTTGCCGTTGTCATCGTCCTGGGCCGCCGAGTCCGCCGGCGCGACCTTTTCCGATTTGGAATTCGCCGGTTCGACTTTAGTCTCGCGGAACGCGCGCTCGAGCTCGTCAAGCGAAACCTCACCGGGCCGCAATGGACGCTCCAGCAGCTGCGGCGTGATTGTACCAACGTTCTGTGGCGGATTAGCCGGCGCCGCGGCACCGGTAAGCTGATCACTCATGCGATCGAGCCCGCAGATCAGATCGTCATCGGCGCCTTTCGGCTCTTGCTGATCGCGCTCGAGCGCGTCCAGAATCTGCTTGATGCGATCGATCGTCGCCAGGATCAGCGTGACCGCGTCGCCGGTTGCCGGCACGCCGTCACGGAATTTCCCCATCAGCGTCTCGGCGGCGTGCGCCAACGCTTCCAGGCGCGGCAGCCCAAGGAAGCCGCAGGTCCCCTTGATGGTGTGGACCAGGCGGAAGACGTTATCGAGAATCTTGGCATTGTTCGGCTCTTGCTCGAAACGAACGAGCTCGACGTCCACCACGTCGAGACTTTCGTTGGTCTCGGTCACGAATTCGCGCAGCAGATCGTCCATTGAAGAACGCCTTCGTCGACAGGCTATTGCCGCTCGCTGATCCCCGGCACGAGCCGGGCCAGTGTGTCGGTGAAGGGTTTAATTTTGGTTGCGCGACCGCCGCGAGTGGTACTTGGTTAACTGGTGGTTAACCATGGCGGCCGGCGACGATCATTGCGCGGTGACGACCGCCGCCGCGCCCTCCATCGCCATGGTCAAGGTGACGCCGCACTCTCTGGCCAGCAATCCGGTGTAGTAGGGCTGGATCCGGTGGGCGTCGATCGTCTCGGTCACGCCATTACCCATCAGCAGCGGGGGCACCCCCGGCGGAATCCTGGCGTTGGTGCCTTCGGCGATAACCTTGAAGCCCGCGCTCTCGCCGTTCCCGAGCGGATCGGCGCTGATATTGCCGCCACGCGGAATGGCCTGGTTGGCGATCAGCAGCATATTGAGCAGAAGCTTCACGCGATTCTTGGGCAACAAGGCTCGGGGCAAATTCCAGGCAAGCTTGGTCCTGTCGTCCTCAAAGAAGCCGCGCGCGATTTTTTCCGCATCGCCGAGATCGATCTGCGCACCGGCCGAGCCCGCCGCGCCAAAGGCGATGCGGCAGAATTGCAATTTGGCCGAAGTCGTACCGGCGCTTTTTTTGATCAGTTCAAGGGCGAAACTCTTGGTGCCCTCATCCTTGGCTTCTTCCAGCACTTCAAACCCGTTAACGATCGCGCCGACCGGGCTCACCATGTCGTGGCAGACTTTCGAGCACAGCAGCGCGGCTAGGTCGAGGGCGTCTATAGCGTGTGCTGACATCGCTGGATCTCCGGTTGGCGCACGAGGCCGCCGAATCGCCGAGCATGCGGCCTGACGGCGTGATACACCGCACCCGAGCAACCGCCAAGGACCGCAAGAAGAGCCTTCCAAAGTGAAAAGGAACCGCGAAGAGTGACCTCAGCAGTGGAAATTACCGCAGACTACGTGCAACACGTTTTCGATGCATTAACCGCGATTGTCTCCAATGCGGCAGCAGCGACGCTTGCCACGCCATCCTCGGCGATCGAGCACCGAATCAAAGCCGATCGATCGCCGGTGACCGCCGCTGACGAGGCCTCGGAAGCCGTGATCGTGCAAGGCGTGGCCCGCGTTCTCCCGGGAGTTCAGGTTATCGCCGAAGAGAGCGTCGGCCGCTCGCCGCCCACGCATATCGACAAGACCTTCGTGGCCGTCGACCCACTCGACGGCACCAAAGAATTTATCGCCGGCCGCGATGAATTCACCGTCAACCTCGCCATTGTCGACCACGGAGTGCCGATTGCCGGGATCATTGCGGCGCCGGCGCAGGGATCAATCTGGCGCGGCATCGTTGGCGGCAAGGCCGAACGCTTGCGGCTGAAGCCCGGCGCCGCCCCGGCCGAAGCTTCCGAACGCACCTTCATCCACACCCGCCCGGCACCCGATCGCTTGGTCGTGGCGACCTCGCGCAGCCACCTCGACCAAGCGACCGAGAATTTCCTCGCCGGACTGGCGGTGGCCAAGCGCTTTGCCTGCGGCTCGTCGCTGAAGCTCTGCTATGTCGCGCAAGGAGACGTCGACATCTATCCGCGACTGGCGCCGACGCGCGAATGGGACATCGCCGCCGGCTACGCCATTGTGCGCGCTGCGGGCGGGGTGGTGATCGACCCGCAGGGCGGTCCGCTGCGCTTTGGGCGGATCGGGGAAAAATTCCTAGTCCCCGGATTCATCGCCTGGGGCGATCCGGCCAAGGCTTCTGCCGCTGCTTGCGGCTGAGCAGCCTAGGTTCCTCAGGGCGCCAGCGAGTTTGCCACCGCCGGCCACTTGCGCGTCGCGCGGGCGATGACGCCGCCCGGATCAGCGAGGAATTCCGCGCGCGCCTTGGCGCTGTAAAAGAGATAAAGGCGATCGGAACTCACGGCCCAGAACAACGGATTTCCGGGTACCGACCGATTCCGCCCGATCGCAACCGGGTCATAGCCGCCAAAGCGCGGCATATAGACCTCCGGATGCTCGGCGAAGGCGGCGCGATTGCCCACGTTGCTGAACCGCCAGATGTTGCCGCCCAGGGCCAATTCGAGGTCAGGGCGTCCAAATCGGGGCGCTTTATCGGCGAAAAAGGCCACCGGATCAAAACCGCTGATGGCCAGCCCGGTGTGCGCGTTGACAACAACCGGTTCGGTTTGACCGGCCACGGCGCCTTTAGGTGTCGGGATACCGCCAACCAACAATAGGCCAGCCCCCAGGGCAAGCCCAAGACCAGCCCGCGACTTCCCTGGCTGCCGCGCTGCAGTCATAGTTCTTGGTGAGAAAACAGCGATTCGGAGTGCTTACCCCGCCACAATATGGCCAGCGGCATAAGCAACTGGTTAAGCAAGGTTGGGGAACTCAAGTATTAGCCGGAGGTGCAACTCGATGCGCGCAACCCTGCGCCTTGCCGCCCTTAGCCTTTGCCTGGCCGTTCTTGGCGCCAATCTGGCCGCAGCTCAGAACCAGCCACCCCCGTCCCCTCCACCGCACAATAACGATACCTTCCACCCGGATGAAATCATCCGCGAAGGGCATCGTTTCTTCGGCACGGTATCGCGCGGGCTGGCCCAGGTGGTCGAGAAGGCATTCAGCAGCTGGGGCGAGCCCAACGGCTACATCCTCGGCCAGGAAGGCAGCGGCGCCATTGTGGTCGGCCTGCGCTACGGCGACGGCAAGCTTTATACCCGCAATGCCGGCGACCGGCGGGTGTTCTGGGAAGGGCCTTCAATTGGCTTTGATACCGGCGGCGAGGGTGCCCGCACCATGATGCTGGTCTACAACCTGCCCTCGACCGACGCGGTCTACCAGCGCTTCGCCGGAATCGATGGCTCTGCCTATTTCATCGGCGGTTTCGGCATGACCGCGCTCACCGCCAACAATATCGTCGTGGTGCCGATCCGTTCCGGCGTCGGCCTGCGGCTTGGCGCCAATATCGGCTACCTCAAGTTCACGCGGCGGGCGACCTGGAACCCGTTCTGAGCAGGCTGCCAACTTTTATGGCGAGCGGGTCGCATTCACCATAATTACGCGGCCGAGCGGGACGTGCCGGCCAGTATAGGTTAAGCTTCTATTTGGTGCGGCGGTCTGGACCGGGCTTGCGCCGGCATTAGGTGCGTTGGAGGCGTTGTTCATGATCGAACCGATCATGTATTTCGGGATCGGCTTTCTGGTCGCGGCCCTCATCGGGCTTATCATCATTCCTCTCGTGCACAATCGGGCGGTGCGGCTGACGCTGCGGCGGCTGGAAGCGGCGACCCCCTTGTCAATGGCGGAAATCCAGGCCGACAAGGATCAGCTGCGCGCCGAATTCGCCATGTCGACGCGCCGGCTCGAAATGAGCGTCGAGCAGCTTAAGGGCAAATCGACGGGCCAGTTGGCCGAGCTCGGCAAGAAGAGCGACGCTATCAATCGGCTCAAGATCGAGCTCGGCGAAAAGACCGCCACGATCTTCGCCCTCGAGGCGCGCGACAAGGCGCTACGCGATCAGTTGCGCGCCACCGAAGAAGAGTTCGCGGTCAAGACGACCGCCGTACATGAAACCCAACGTGCGCTCTCCGATAAGGAAGCCGAATTGGCCAAGTTGACGCAGGAGCTCGACGAGCGCTCGGTGCTGGCGGATTCGCAAAAAGTTGAGATCGTGGCGCTGCGGACGCATGTCGAGGCGTTGAAAGAGCGGCTCGACAAAGCGGCCGAAGAGGCCAAGGAAATCGAAGATCGCCGCGACGCGGAGCGCCTCGAGCTCGCGACTGCAACCCAGAACCTGATGGAAGAGCGCGGCAAGGTCGAGAATCTCGGCCGTCGGGTCGGCGACCTCGAACAACAGCTGGTTGCTCAGACCACCGAAGCCGAGCTGCTCGGCCGCCGTGCCCAGGATCTGGAAAACCGGCTGATCGAGCAGTCGCGATTGCTCAACGAAAGCGAATTCGAGCTCAAACATCTGCGCGCCGAAATCGAAAGCACGCACAAGGTCGAAGCCGATCTGCGCACGGCGATTATCGAGATCGAGGGCCGCGCCAATACGGCCAATCAGAAGCTCAAATCGGAGAAAGCCGATCTGCAGGCCGCGCTCGACCGCGCCAACGAAGAGCGGGCGCGGGTGACCCGCGAACTCGCCGACTTCAAGCGCCAGACCGAGGAAACCTGGGCGACCGAGCGGGTCGAGAATTCCATGTTGCGGGAGCGCATCAATGACGTCGCCGCCGAGGTGGCGCGGCTTGCCTCGACGCTGGAAGGGCCGGACTCGGCGATCGACGCGATCCTCGCCGCCGAGACCGCGCGGGACCGGGCGAGCACCCGCGCGCCGGCTGTGCCGAGCAGCGTGGCTTTCGGCCAAGCCACGGCGTCCAACGGCAATCTCGCCGACCGCATCCGCGCCTTGCAGAGCCGCGCCTCGCGCGTGCCGCATAACAGCGAGACCACGAGCCGAAATTAGGCTCGCTGCCGAAATTAGGCTCGCTTGACACCTCTTCGGGCCGCTCCTTATATCGCCGCCATTACGGCGGGCGCTTAGCTCAGCGGGAGAGCGTTCCCTTCACACGGGAGAGGTCGTAGGTTCAATCCCTACAGCGCCCACCAAAAAGCCATTGAAAATTAAGCGACGATATCGCCGTCTGGATCGAGGATGCAGACCGCCGGCACCTCGACCGCTCGCAATCCCTTTTTGCCGGCTTGCCTCGCGGAGCAGCGCCGCTGGCTGAAATACCGACAGCGCATTGTTGTCGAAGATTGCTGCCATGCCAGCCGCGCTCAAATACAGAACCGTAGTGATAGGGAGGCACCTCCACCAGCTTAGCCAGTTTGAGACCGCCACTTGAGGTGGCGGGCGGCATGATGGGGCGAGGGGTTGAACTCACCGATGACGAGGGAGGCGCTCCCGATCCGACCGGCATTCTGCGCAGCGTCGGTCTGACACCGGACATTGATGTGATTGAGGTCGGCGAGATAATCGTCGATGCCTCGAAAGCGCATTTTCGCCGTCGCCGAACGCCAATCGGTCAAGAACAGATGCCGCAGCCCGGCCTCGCGCAGCGTCGCAACCAGGCTGTGGCCCGGCGCCAGATCGGCAACGGCCGCGCCATGCAGCGCGAATGGCGCGCATAGCAGAACGGGAGTGCCATCCATGTCGGTGCCGAAATCGCGTAGACGCCCGCTTTGCAACTCGAGCGCGATTGCATTCGGCGTCGCCCAGTTCGGCTCGCACGGCAGTGCGCCGTCGGCTTCGCCGACCGCGAGGCCGACAAAATGCTTGGCCGCCAATGCGGCAAGCTCGCTCTCCGAGGCGGCGGCGAGCGCCGGCCAAAGCACGCGGTGACCGAAGTTAGTGGAAAGCGGACATTTTAGACGAACCCATGTCGCTGATGGGTGGCGACATTGGGCTATATGCCTCAGAGTCACGCGCCTAAGGCCCGGATCGAAGTCCGCGCCCGCAGGCCTGCCACTGCCTCTGCATCTTAGATGCATTTTCAGGTTTAGCGGAATCGAGTGGGTATTCCGAAGAGAGTTGATTTATGATTCTCGATGGCAGGTTCAATTCTGCGGAGAAAGTCTCAATACGTTGGAGAAATCGGAATACAGTAGAGATCATTGGGGTGCACATGATTGAAGAGACACGAGCACGCCGCTGTCCAAAAGAGGAAGCTAGTCCAGAGGCGGTGAACATACTCGCCAGGTAATCGGTCGTTCACCCGAAGCGGACAGACTATAGCCTTTGCATTTGTCGCAGATTGAGTGATGCTTAGTACTGTAAGCCTTGCACCACGTGATGACCGGTTATGCAGGCCGCCTTGCTTTGAGTTGTCAAACGCGGAATGCGTGCATCCATTCCGGGAAGGGGAGGATAAGAAATGGTAAGATATCAGAAAACGCGATGGCTGGCTGCCATCTTCACATTTTTGTCGCTCGCTGCGCCGGCCTGCGCGGCCGAGAATTCCTACCGGGGGAAGACCATCACCATCATCGTGCCTTACGGACCGGGCGGTGGCTATGACACTTGGGCGCGCCTCGTCGCGCCCTATCTCAAGGAATATCTGGGCGCCGCCGAGGCGAAAGTCGAGAACAGAGCTGGCGGCGGCGGCTTGGTCGGCACCAACACCGTCTACAGCGCCGAGCCCGACGGGCTCACCATCGGGGACACAAATGCCGCTGGCGATGTGTTCGCCGAAATGGCCAAGGCACCCGGCGTCCACTTCCAAACCGCCAAGTTCAACTGGCTCGCACGTCCCGACAACGATCCGCACATAATCGCGGTGCATCCGAATTCGCCTTACAAGAGCTTCGACGACATCGTCGCAATTAAGGGCGGCAAGGCGGTGCTGCGCTGTCTCGCGACCGGGCGCGGCAGCTCGGACTACAATTCCGCCGTCGTCGCTATGAACGCCTTCAAGGTGCCGTTTTTGATGGTCGCCGCTTTCAAGGGCAGCCACGAGGAGAAAGCGACTTTCCTCGCCGGCGGCGGCGACACTATCTCCGTCTCTGCTTCCGACATCGCCCAGCTCGGTGCCAAGGCCAAGGTAGTGGTGCTCACTGCCTCGGATCCCTTCGCCAAACTGCCCGGAATTCCGACCGTCGTGGAGGCGGCCGAGAAGCATAAGCTTCCGGCCGCGACCATCGACGTGCTGAAGATCATGTCGAGCGTTATGGACATGGGGCACGCCTTCTTCGCGCCGCCGGGCGTGCCGGCCGACCGGCTTGCCGCGCTGCGCGATGCCTTCGCGCAAACATTCAAGAACAAGGAATTCCTCACCAAGGCACAGAAGGCCGGCCTCTATGTCGGCTACGAGGGCCCGGCCAACCTCGAGCAGTCGACGGCGAACGCATTCAAGCATGCCAATGATCTGATGCCGTTCCTGAAAACCACGAGCTGAGCCGCCGCAACGCTTGAAGATGATGAACGCGGTTTAACATGATTGACGCAATGCTGTCGGGCGGCTCACTGCTGCTGTCGTTCGACTCGGTGGCGATGATCCTGGTGGGCACCCTGGCCGGTATCATCGTCGGCGCCACACCCGGCCTTGGTGGCGTGGTGTTACTGTCGATGATCCTGCCGTTTCTCTACGGCATGTCGGTTAAATCGGGCATTATCCTGATGCTCGCCGCCGAAGGCGGCATCTATTTCAGCGGCTCCATTCCTTCCATCTTGCTCAACACGCCGGGCACGCCAGAGGCTGCGGCGACCACCTTCGATGGCTATCCGATGACGCGGCAGGGTAAGCCCGCGCGGGCGCTCGGCATCTCGGCTACGGCGACTACGCTTGGCGGTTGGGTGGGCTTCGTGCTGCTTTTGGTGGTCATCCCGGCAATGATTCCGCTGATCGAATTCTTTCAACCTTCGGACTTCCTGGCGCTGGCGATTCTGGCGATCACTTTGATCGGCCAATTGCGTGCGGGCTCGGTTACCAAGGGCCTGCTCTCTGGCCTGCTCGGCTTGATGGCTTCCTACGTTGGCTACGATCCGATCACCGGCATCCAGCGCTTCAGCTTTGACTATCTGCCGCTCTACAATGGCTTCGGCATCGGCTCAGTCGCGCTCGGGCTGTTCGCCATGTCTGAGATGTTCATCCTCTACGGTACGCCGGCCGTTATCAGCGATATTGGCGCAGCTTCGCTCTTTTCCAAGCTGCCGCAAGGCGCGCGCGTGATCGACGGCATGCGCGATGTCTTCCGCCATTGGAAGCTGGTGTTGCAATCGGGACTTCTCGGCACCTTGCTCGGCGCCATTCCCGGCGTGGGCGGTACGGCGGCGACTTTCATCTCCTACGGAGTCGCCAAGCGCACCTCCAAGCGAGGCGACCAATTCGGCACTGGGATTGCCGAAGGCATCATCGCCCCGGAAGCGACCGTGATGGCGAAGGAATCCGGCGGTCTGATCCCGACTGTCGCCTTCGGTGTCCCCGGCGGCGCCGGCATGGCTGTGGTGTTGAGCGGCCTCACCATTCTCGGCGTCTCGCCGGGGCCGAGCATGCTCACCAACCATCTCAACGAGATTTTTGCCGGCGCATTCACCATTGGCATCGCCAGTCTGCTCGGCAGCGTGCTCGGCCTCGCCATGGCGCCCTATCTCGCACGTGCTTTGCATACGCCGCCCTATATGATCGTCCCCTTTATTGTCGTCCTGTGCTTTCTTGGCGCTGCGGCTAGCGATGCCGGCTTTGTCATGGCGGGTGTGGTGCTCACCTTCGGGTTGGTCGGGCTGTTGATGCGGCGCTACCACTACTCGCCGGCGGCGGCGATGATCGGGTTCGTGCTCGGCCCGGTCATCGAGAAGAACCTTTATCTCACCATCAATCTACAAGGCGCTGGCGCCTTCACCGGGCCGCTGACCGACGTTTTGATGCTGATTGTGATCCTGCTCATCATCTGGCCGGCGGTAGTGCCGGCGCGGCAATTACTGAAGGCGCGGCGCCCGCGTGACTTGGGAGTTCAATAATCATGAGCCGCAGCCGCGTCGAGCTCTTGATCGATCTCGCCTGGATCGTCTTCGCCGGTGCCTATTGCGCAGTCGCCGCCGGCTACCCACCGGGCGGGCGCATGGTGCCGCTGATCGTCGGCCTTGTGGCACTGACTCTGGGTGTCGTGCATTTCAGCGGCAATTTCATCGACGTCCTGCGACACCTAACGCATGGCGCGCGAGACGCGACAGCCGAATCCCCTGCCGCCTTCGAGCGCAGCGAGATCATCGCCGCGCTTTGGGCGACCGGTCTGCTCGTCGGTATCTTCCTCATCGGCGCGGTAGCCGCGACTTTCCTGTTCTTCCTCTTCTATTTCGGCCTGCGCGGGAATCGCTGGCTGCTCGGGCTCGGCTCGGCCATCGTAATGACGGCAATCGCCTGGGGGCTCTTCGGGCAAACGATCGGTGTGCCGCTGCCGGTCGGCTTTATTACGCATTGGCTGCTTTATCAGAAGTCCTAGGCTGAATTCGCCGGCAGCTCCGTCGCTTCCGCTTCATACGCCTTGGCCATATTCGACGCGATCCCGTGCTTGGCCAGCGCCTCGGCGAACAATTGCCGCACCATCGGTTGCTCGTCGCTATAATCGATCTGATCGCCGCCGATGCGCCGGCTGATCCAGGCCTTGGGCACGCCTTGCGAATTGCGGATGGCGACGCACTCGTGCTTGAAGGCGAGATAACGCGCCGGCGTCGTGCCCGTATTGAAGTGCTGGTGGAACCACATGTTCGGCGGCACTACCATGGCGCCGGATCGCCACTCGTAGCGGCGTGGCTCCTCGCCCTCCGGCCACATCAACGAGTAGCCCTCGCCGGTGAGGATGATGACGTGCGCACCGGGCCCGTGCGCATGCGCCTTCTTATAGGTGCCAACCGGGAACTGCGAGATGTGGCTGTTCATCGAGCCCTTGGCCATGTTGAAGCGGATATGGCCTCCGCCAGCGCCGCGTTCCTTGGCGGCAATTAGCGGCAGGTTGACCGCATCGGGTACGAAATTGGTGTCGAGCAAGAGGCCCTTCTGCTCACCCTTGGCGCTGAAATAATCGGGCTCGCCGGAGAAGCGATTCTTGAAGTCGTATGCTGTGTTGAATATAAAGCCGACCTCGCCGAACGAATTGATGATCAGCGGCGCATTGGTCACCGCGACGTAACGCACCGGCTCCTTGCCGGAGCCGTTGAAATGCCGGTGCCACGTGTTGAGCGGGATTGCGAACAGCGCGCCGGCCTTCCATTCGAAGGTCACGCGTTGGCCGGCGTCGTTCCACACCGTGGTCGAGCCGTAGCCGTCGAGCACAAGGATCATCTCCTCGAACAATTGCCGCTGCGGCGCGAGGCCCTTCGTCGGCGCGATCTCGCAGACATAGCAGTCATTACTGGTGCGCGAGGCCTCATGATTGATAAACACGCCCTTGGCCCCACGCCGCGCCCAGGGCTTGAGTTCGACCGTGTGCAGATCGGGCACGTAATGCGCGCCGATGATGTCGAGGCCCTCGTCGCGCACCCAGCGCGTATAGGATGTCTCCTTTTCGGTGAAGAACTTCTTGGCGAGTTCCTCTGAAACGACGGCGTTCTTGGTCACTGCGAAGCTCCCTGCGCTTCCTCGATAGGGTCGTCATCGCGGTGATGATGATGGCGATGCCCATGATGATGGTGGTCATGTCCGGTATGATCGTGATGATGCGTATGCAGATGCGGGTGGCGCGGGTCCTGATTGAACACCAGCGATTTGATGGTCACCGGCACGGTCATCGACGGCAGCCGTATGCGGCCGAGATCGATGTAGTCGAAGTCCCATAGCGTGACGCTGTCGATCGCGAGGATGTCACTTTTGACGTTCAATTCGTTGTGCAGCATGCGCCCCAGGGTCTGCGCCACGTCGCCGTCGAGCATTATGAACAGCGGCTTGCCTGCTTCAATCAGCCGGACAAGCCCCGATACGATGCCCTGCGCAAAGGCGGCGATACGCTCATAGGACGGCGGCCCGCGCCAGCGCAACGCCAACGCCAGCTCACGGTCGAGCGCGCCCATATCGAAGGCGGTGAGATGGCGGCGGATGGCGGCGGCGAGCGCCTTTGGGTCGATGGTTTCGCCGCATTCGAACGGCGGCTGGATCACCTGCAGATTGCGCCGCGGCAGCAGCTTGCCCGGGTTGGATATGTAACTGGTATTGCCACTGAGTTGCACGCTGTAGGCCGAGGCGCCGAGGGCGGTGGCGCGGATGCATTCGCCAGCCGGCAATAGCGGCCAGGGCAAGGCTCCGGCATCGATGCGCCGCCGGATCGCATGACCGAGTCGCCGGCCCATGTCGCCGAAGTCGCGCGCCTCGCGCCGGTAGACGAATTCGCCGACCCCGCCGGAAAAAATCACGCCATCGATGCGACCCAGCTCGCCGAGCGAATCGGTGAGATAAAGCTGTGTCGATTTTTCGGTCAGCGGGATTTGCGTAATCGCTGCCAGCAACGCCTCGGCCATGCCTTCGGCCACCGCATCCAGCGCCTCGGCGGTAACCTGGTCGCCGCGTTGCCAGGCAAATCCCGCTTGCGCCGCGTGATAGTGCCCGGCCGGATCGAGGCGGGTGATGCGTTGCGCCTCGTCAACAACCTGCAGGCGGCCGCCGACATGCAGCGCCGCCGTCGAAATGACCTGGCCTTCCGCGACCAGCGCCAGTTTGGTGGTGCCGCCGCCGATGTCGACATTGAGTATACGCTGGCCCGTCTCATGCGAGGCTCGCGCGGCACCGGAGCCGTAAGCCGCGAGCATCGCCTCCATGTGATGGCCGGCGGTCGCGCAAATTAATTCTCCGCCCTCCCGCGCGAGCACACCGACGATCGTCTGCGCATTCTCCCGCCGCAGCGCCTCGCCGGTGAGGATGACGACGCCGGTGTCGATGTCGCGCGGCTGCAAATTCGCCGCCGCATAGGCTTCGTCGACTATGGCACCGAGCGCGACCTCGTCGATGAGAGCATCGTCGCGGTAGGGGGTGAGCGAAACCGGCGACTGGAACAGCGTCTCGCGTGCGGTGACGACATATCGGCTGGAATTGGCCTCGCTCAGGCGGCGCAGATTAAGATGCGAAAACACCACCTGCGTTCCCGCCGAGCCGACATCCATGCCGACACTTGTGAGCGAAACATGATCTTGTTGCCACAGCGGATTTTCTTCCAGCGGGCCGTCCGCCAGCAACTCGTCGTGATCGTGATCGGCATCGCCTTCGTGCACGTGCCTTAAGTACTCGCCGAAATCATGGTCGGCGAGCGTGTGCCGGCTTTTGCTCTTGTCGTCGTCGGCTGGCATTACGGCGCCTCCAGGCCATTTTCACGCGGCCCAATTTCGCCGGCGGCCACGGGATTGATTTGATCATAGGGGTATGGTGAAGATGAGATCAATTCGGTTTTCCGAAATGGGGCGTCGGTTGCTGGCGGTTTCGGCGCGAATGCGTCGGTGCCCGCATGTCGCCGCGCGCCGAACTGGAGCAAAGTGAATGACGGGCCTTTACGACAGGACGCCGGGGCAAGGCCACAACCAGCCGCCGCACGATCATGACCACGATGAGGAACACCAGATTTGGGAGCGCTGGGCAAAGAAGCGCGTCTTCGTGCGCCAGCTGGAGGGAACCTACAGCAACCTTTATCAGGCCTTGGTCGAGCAGCCCCGCGTCTATTCTTCGCGCGACCTGCCCTGGAAGGGGGGCCCGCAGCTCTACGGCAAGCACGTCATCAGCCCGCAGTCGGCGGCCGTCACCCAGTCGATCGAGACACATATTGAGGTCTATGCCCCGGGCGCCTACGGTCAGAAGCACGGCCATCTCAACAGCGCGGTGTTCTACGTGCTCAAGGGCCGCGGCCATGACGTGCACGACGGCAAGCGCATCGATTGGAAGGCCGGCGATGTGATGATCGTCGAGAACGGCTGCGTACACCAGCATTTTAACGACGATCCCGACAACGAGGCGATCCTGCTGGTGTTCAAGGCGAAGCCCTTGTTCCTGTTCATGCATCTCTTGTTCCAGAAGATCGTCTCCTATCCGCCGAGCGAACCGCCCAAAGGTCATGAAGACTTCAAACCACCGACGGACTTGTGATGCTCGTCACGCCGGGGCACGCGCGAAGCGCGTGAGCCGGGAATCCCGATGCGAGCCCTCAGCCCGCTTTGTGGATTCCGCAGGTTCCGGCCTTCCGACGGCTCCGGAATGAAGGAACGAGGACGACCAGTGGAAATACGGCGTATGTTTGGGAGAATATCGATGAGCATGGCACTCGACGAACGCAACGTTGCGCACCTCGGCGGCAAGACAGCGAACTTCCGCTCCGAAGACATCGCTGATTCCCAGGCGTTTCGCAGAAGCTACGAGGCTCGCGCCAATGTGGTCGCCGCCGAAGACATGCCTTTCGAGCGGTGTGCTGACGGACTGATCAAGCACCTGGTACACGGCAAGCTAGACACCAAGGAATGCTGCGTCGAGGCCTATATGCAATTCCTGAAAGTCGGCGAGCGCTCCGGCAAGCACCGGCACATGTGGGAGGAGGTCATCTTCGTCGTCGAGGGCTCCGGCTACGACCTGCACTGGGACCTGAAGTTCGACTGCATCGATGCCTTCGCCTGGGATTGGGCCACCGAGCCCAAGCGCTTCGAGTGGAAGCGCGGCGATTTCATCTATGTGCCGCCTTTTACCATCCACCAACATTTCGCCGACTCCGAGGATGCCCGCCTCATTGTCATCAGCAATCGCATCGTCAAGACCATGGGCTTCAACTGGTTCGACCAGCTCGAACCCGCGCCGGAGGCCTAGCTACGATGTCGCGCTACCGGAGCCACGAACTCAACCTCATTATCGGGGCAATGTTCGCTAGTCGCAGTTAGCCAAATCGAAGTCCGCGGCCGCAGGCCTGCCGCTCCCTCGCATCTTAGCCAAATCTCGGCCGCTCTTCTCCACGTTGGACAGCGCGGCGTCTCTACTCATCCCTTGCTCTGGCCCCTACATCGATCGCCGCAGAGCGGGTCACGAACGTCCGGCGCAATTCAACTAGTTCGGTGCGCAAGCGCGCGATCTCCGCATCGAAACTTGGACTTGGATGTGCGAGTGGTATTCTAAATTTCTCTGATCCGAATTTACTTGTCTTTTCAATGCACCATTTGGATTCCGGTCGCACTCACATGTGGAGCCAGAGTCACACCAAATTAAGAGACCGTTGGATCCCAGTCGCACTCCCTCCGCCAGTCCATCCGAGGCCAACGTTCTCCGCCCGTTTTTCGGGGCGCTCAAATTGCCAATAACGGCAGGCATTCGCGCCCAATGCTCGGCACTGCGCTGACCCCGTCGGAGCCCCAAATTCTCTCTCTCTCTCGGGCCGTTTCTCTCCAAACCTTCCGACTGCGTGGATTTCGTACGGTTCTCGTAAGCGTCTGATTTAGAATCGGTTTTCGAGATACCAACCTCCGCACTTTGAAGAACCCTCGCGGAGTGCCGGGAGCGACCGAAAGTCACTAGCGTCCGCTCCGCCTCGAAAGCGGTCATCGACGTGTAGCGATGGGTCGACGTGCAGCTTCGCGCCGAGGGCGCTGCAACCCCACAGCCAATATCGAACATTAGGTCGCTGCCATTCTCAGGCCGCGAGCTTTGTCTCCTTCACGTTGATCACCTCGAAATTTAGCAACTTAAGCAAATCATACAAAGCATCGATTTCCGATTGCTTCGGCTTTGGCATCGGCGAGCGCATAAATGGATTGGGGATCAACCCGCGCAGCCAGGTCGCCGTCTTGTAGCGGATGTGCAGGCGGCCCATGTCGGCGACGTATTCGTGCAGTTGCACGAGGCCGCCATCCCAGATCCGGCGCGCTTTGTCGATGTCTTTGGCGTCCCACGCCTCCAGATGATCGAGCATCGGCTCAAGCGCGAAGTTCCAAAATCCCGAAAGCGTTCCATCGAACATCCCCGTCGCCTTGTATTCGTGGAAGCGCGACGCGAGCGCGCCCATCACCGCGACGTGGTGGTTGAGACCGCGCAGGCCCTTCGCAATCAGCCGGAAGCCGTCATACATATAGGTCATTTTCCAACCGACCACGTTTGGCACCTCGCGGCAGATGCGCAGCGTCGCTTCGATCGGCAGGCCCGGATAGAATGGCGGCTTGGCGCCGCCGACCGGATGGGTAACGATGGGCAGGTCGACAGCGCGGTCCTGGGCTATGATCTGGTCGAGCCAAATCTCCGGATAGTTGTCGGCGTCCCAGCAGGAGGTCACGTCCTGCGCACCGCCGGGAGGGGTCACGAAAATCCCGTCCACGCCCATGGCTTTGCAATCGCGTGCGGTCTCGACCGTTTCATCGGTCGTCATCGCCCAGGTGCCGGCGAGGACGGGCACCTTCCCGTTCACCTCTTCCATCGCGATTTCGAGGACGCGCCGCTTTTCTTCCCGCGTGAGATAGAAGATCTCGCCAGCCTCCGGATTGATGCAGAGGCCGCCGCCCATGCGCACGAACTTTTCGTTTTTTAAGAAGTACTGCAGGAAATTGCGATAGGCGGCCTCATCGATTTTCATGTGCCGATCGAACGGCAGCAGCGCGGCCACATACAGGTGATCGCCGAGGTTCTGGGGGTGGGGCTTCATAGGAATCTCCAAGGTTCGAATGTGTTCCGGTACACGTAACGTTTCAATCAAGCGGCTGCGCGTCGATCAGCACGAAAGCGACCACGCAAGGCGCATCCGACCGGTTTGCCCAGGCGTGATTGGTGCCGCGCTGGATCAGGATATCCCCCGCAACCATCTTGGTTTCCCCTTCATCCATGACCGCCCAGATTTCTCCGGACAGCACGATGGCATAGTCGAGGGAGCGCGTGCGATGCATGTGGGCATGGCGTACGGGACCGCCCGTGTGCGCAGCCTTGGCGGTTTCATCGATGGCTACCGAACCACCCATCGCGGCGGCCTTGGCGGCCCAATCCTTGTCGGGCGGAAACTGCACGACTCGGAACACGCTGCCACCTGCCGGGGGTGCTACCTGGATCGGCAGTCGGCACGGATCCGCGCTGGTCGCGGCACCGTTATCGGCCGGCGTCGAGTCGGTCTTCCAGAAGTCGGTCACCGCGAAATTCGGCTGGTCCATGATTGGCATAACGTGTGGCGATGTGTCGTCGGACAGGATTTCCGAGCGGCCTTGAGCGTTATGGCCGGTCACGATGCGCCGGAAGCGCTTGATCTCCGGTCCCGGTTTTACAGTCGAAACTTGACGAGCTTCACTCATGAGGAACTCCAGACGGGTCGTTATTGCAGGATGACGGGCAGCAAAAGATACGAGGGCCGCCGTCCGTCGTGATAGATTTTGTGCAGCGTCGTGCGGCTGCTGCAGATATGATTAGGCACATATTCGGCGTTGGTTGCCCCGCCGACGCCGCTCGGCATATCCGCGCTGGCGATCTCGATACAAATGCGATGACCGCGGCGGAACAGATTGGCGGTCGCCATGATCTCGATGGCGTATTCCGTCACCTCGCCCGGCACGACTTTCTTTTGCGCCTCCCGGGTCAGAGGATGCCAAGGCTTCCATGGTTTCGACCGTTGCGGGTCGAGCGCCCGATGCGACGCCTTCAGCCAGCCGCGGCTCACCTCTCGCTCGGGCAGATTGGCTGGTATCTCACGCTCCCCATCCCGCACCGTGCGCACCGACACATCGGGTCCGACGTCCTTGAGGGTGACGATCCAGTTGGTGTCGTCCTGATCGATCTCGGCGAACAGGTTCAGCACCGCCGGACCGGCTATCAGCAGGTCCTGTGGCAGCGGTTCGGACAGATAGCGCAAGGTCTGGATGGTATTGGTCTGCGTCGGCGGCATTTGCACGAAGGCGTCCGGCGGCAGCTCATCGTCGGCGCTCGACGGCGTGAATGACGCGGTCTGCAGACGCTCCCAGCTATTGAGATAAAATTTCGTCCATTGCGTTTCCGGCAATGGCCAGTCGCTGCCGGACCGCCATTGGTTGGCGCCCATGACCCAATAGCGCACCGGCGGCTCGTCCAAGACGCCGGTGTCGATATTTTTGAGCCAATGGTCATGCCAGCGCAGCATTTCGCCGTGCAGCGAATGAAACGGCCGCTCCAGGTGTGCGAGCCCGGCGAACATGAGTTTCTTTGGCGCGTCGATCCGCTCGAAGTAGTTCTGCGCGCCGTTCAGGTGGGTCTTGTATGTGTAAGCGTACCAGCCGGAGCCGGTGTAGGTCGGCACTTTGATGTTGGCGATGTCCCGCTCCGCCGCCGCCACCGTCTCCGCATTGTCGTAAGGATCGATCAGCAGCCCGAAATAGGGCGGCATATGCTGACCTTTCTGGGTCAACACGTTGTAGACATGCGGGTACATCTTGTAGTCGGGATTGGCCATCGCCTGCTGCCACTGCGTTTCCTTGTCCGGCGGCAGCGTCCCAGGTTTGCCCTTGTTCTGGTGCAAGGCGGCAAAGTGCATGATCAGATAGCGGAAAAAGTGCAGAACGCCGCCGGGATATTCCTCGCGGAAGCTGCCGAGCGTGCCGAACGCGCCGCGCGGATCGAGTGGAAAAATGGCCTTGAGATGCGGCGGGTTCTGCTTGGCGGCGTGGAATTGCTCGGCGCCAAAGCCAGAAATGCCGACCATACCGACATTGCCGTCACACCAGGGCTGCTGCGCAATCCACTCGATCAGGTCGTAGCTGTCCCACTGGCGGCTGCCGCCACCGTCGGATTTAAAGATTCCGCGCGGCGAGCCGATGACATGCACATAGCCGCGCGAGACGAAAAATTTCGTATCGCCCGCCTCCAAGAGGCCCGCCCACAGCGACGACCAGGCGGGCTGGGGCGGCAGCGCGGCTGCGACGCCGGGCCCCTGCAGGTCCTTGTTGTAGATCGAGAACGCGAGCAACGCGGGAAATTTCTCGGTCGAATCCGGTCGATAAATATCGACCGAAAGGTTGACGCCGTCGCGCATCGGCACGGCGACGTCCTTTTGCGCAACCATCCCCTCATATGTGGGTGCACGATCGTAGGTAATCGGGCTGCGGTCGCCCGCAGCCGATAGCGTTTCCCGCGTATTACCGGTCATGTCTTCTTCCCGATCCGCCCGTCACTGAGCCACGATTTTCTTAGGATCGAGCTGCGCGCGGTACAGCTTCAACTCCTTGCCGAGGTCGATGAAGAAATCGAGGTCTTGCGGCCGCGCCTTGTTATCGAAAGTCGGAAAGCTCGGAGAATTGTAACCGATGAATTTCTTCTCAATGACCTTGGCTTCTTCCGGGTTCTTCCGGATGAACTCGAGGGCTTCGTCGAGCGCCGTACGAAAACCTTTCAAGACCTCGGGATGCTTCTTCACCCAGTCTTCGCTTGCCAGCCAGCCGCTGACCAGCACGTCGGGGTTGACCTCGGCGAAATACTCTGCCGCCTTGTATCCGATCTTGGTCGCAACGATGCGCGTGCGCAGCGGCTCGACAATCGCGACATAGTCGACACTCTTGCTCTTGAGCATATCGGGAAGCTGCGGCAGAGGGCCCTCGACCACCTTCACCTTGTCGAGCGGCACATGGTTATTGATGAGCCACTTCCGGAACATCACGTCGATGACACTGTTGATGCCCGGCACACCCACTGTCTTGCCGATGAGATCGGCGGGTTTGCTGTACTTGATATCGGCGCGAGCCATCAGGCTGATGATGGGGTGCGCCTTCGTGTGGCGCGCGGCGCCGGCGATAAGGACGAGATTAAGACCGCCGTCGTCCGCCTGGAGCAGCGTCGGAATGGTGGTCATGCCGATTTGGATACTGCCCGAGACGACGGCCGAAGGAATGTTGTTGACGACGGGAATCTTGACCATCGTCGCATCGATATTGTGTTTAGCGAATATGCCTTTCTCTTTGGCGACATAGGCAGCAAGAAAATCGGTCGCCGGTGGAAAGCCGATGGCGATCTTGGTCGGCTCGGCTGCGCCTGCTGCCGTAAGGCCAAAGACAGACAGGAACACGGCCGTTAGAACTTGCTGGAACGTTTTCATGATCTCCTCCCGTTTTATGTACCTAGGTTGCGCCAGCGCAGTGCGCGGCGTTCGAAAAACAAGATCAGGTGATTGGCGGCATAGCCGAGCAAGGCCAGAAGTATCAGCCCGGCATAGAGATCGGCGCTGCGATACGAACGTTGTGCAAAGAAGATATCCCAACCGAGGCCCGGCAGTGACGACTGCATCTCGGTGACCACCGTCAAAATGAGCGAAAGAGCGAGGCTCACCCGCAGGCCGGCGACGATATCGGGCAGCGCGGAGGGCAGCGCGACTTTGCGCATGAAGTCAAAGCGCGTGAATCTGAGAACGCGCGAAACATCGGTCAACTGCGGCGGCACAGATGAAAAGCCGTGCACACTCGCGAGCAGGACCGGCCATACCGCCCCGAAGGCGATGACGGTGAGCGACATCGCATTGGACAAGCCGAGGAACAGGATGGCAACGGGGATAACAGCGGACGCGGGCAGCGGCCGAATAAATTCGAGCGTCGGATTGAGAAGGGAGTGTGCCAACCGGGACGAACCTATGGCCGCACCCACAGCGATGCCGATCGCCGAGGCAAGCAACCAGCCCACCACCATGCGCACTGCGGTTGACGCAAGTGAAACCCACAGTGAACCGTTGAACGCGCGATATTCCAAAACCGCCAGCGCGCGCAGCGGCGACGGAAAAAAGATAGGTGAGATCAGATGCGCATCGGCCAGCAACTGCCATGCGACAAGCAGCGATAATGCGAAGCCGAGCGCGGCGAGGTTGATCGGGTCAAAGAGGCGCTTCATACCGGCCTCCAGATCAATCCGGCGCTTCTGCCGACGCGGCTGAGCATGTAGTTCAACACAAAGCCAAGCAGGCAGAGCCATACGAGTTGCGCCCACATCAAGCCGATATGAAGCGACTGTTGGGCGAGGACGAGATGGTAGCCGAGGCCGCGCGGATTGAGCACGATCTCGACCGTCACCGCGACCACGAGCGAAATGGCGGCGGCAACACGCAGACCGACATTGATCCGCGCGAATGCGGACGGCAGCACGACCTTTGTCATTCTTTTCCAGAGCGGCAGTTCAAGCACGGCGGCAACTTCAAGCAGCCGCCCCTCGACGGCGCGGACCGCAGCGACCGTCACAATGAGGATCGGCCATACACAGGCGTAGGCCACGATGCTCGCCTCCAGTCCGACGCCGAACCCGAACATCATCAAGGCGAGGGGCATGAAGGCGATTGCCGGAATGGGCCGCAGCGCCTCGATCGTCGGTCCGGTCACACGTTCCGCAGTTGGCAAGACACCGAGGATCGTGCCGAGCGCAATTCCGGTGACTGCGGCAATACCAAGCCCCAACAGAGCCGTCTCGCACGTTTGTAGTGTGGCGATGAGCAGCGAGCCGTCGCGCAAGGCGGCGAATCCGGCCACAACGATATCCGAGGGGCGCGACAGCGATTCAAGCGTCAGCAGTCCCGTGCGACTCGCCGCTTCCCAGATGATGAGAAAGGATACCGGAACGATCGCTCCGAGCAGAAGGCGACGCATCAGCTCTGGCCTTTGATCTGGGAGGCTTGTGAGGAACGTTCGTGCACCAGCATTTCAAACAGGCGATGTCGGTAAGCGAGAAAGCGGCTATCTTCTCGCGTTGTGAGCTGATTGCGGGGGCGTGGGAGATCGATTTCGATGCTTTCCCTAATACCGGCCGGTGAACCACCGAGCACGATGACCCGGTCGCCGAGATAGATCGCTTCTTCGAGATCGTGCGTGATAAACACGGTCGCGATCTGCTTTTCTGAAACGAGCTGTAGGATGTCGTCCTGTAAGGTCTGGCGGGTCATCGCATCGAGCGCGCCGAATGGTTCGTCCATCAGCAGCAGCTTCGGATTCTGAGCCAAGCAGCGCGCGATCTGCACGCGCTGCTGCATACCACCGGAGATCTGGCCCGGGAATTGTTGTTTTGTCCCGGTCAAGCCCATCCTGGCGAGCAGATCATCGATAATGGCGTCCTGCTCGTCGGACGGGACATTGCGCGCTTCCAGGCTGAGCGCTACATTGCCGCGCACTGTGCGCCACGGCAGCAGCGCCTTTGAATAGTCCTGGAAAATGATTGCGCGGTCACGCGACGGTCCCGAGATTTCGGCGCCTGAAAACAGGACTTTGCCCTCGGTGGGCCGCGCGAGGCCGGCCAGAACGCGCAACAGGGTTGTCTTGCCCGATCCCGATGAGCCGACAATGCAGAGAAACTCACCTTCGCGCACTGCGAAATTGATGGCGTCCAGGATCGTTCGCGCGCCGAAGCGCACGCTGAGATTTGAAATTACCAGCGCGGACGTCTCGGCCCTCACTGGCCGCGCAGCACCAATGGTTTTGCGCAACGGCTGCACCTAGACCCCTCCCGGCCGAGCCGCTCTCATTGATTTGGGAGAGCTTTTCTTTTTTAATGAACGAGTTCATAGTTGAACACGTTCAGTTTGTTGTCAAGCCGTCGCGCCGCTAAATGGCAACCGGCGGAGAAGAATCGAATGACCGATACGGTACTCGCGGCCGCTGACGGCCTACGCACACGCAATAAGCTGGAGAAGCTACGGCGCATCAAGGAAGCGGCACAAAATCTGTTTGTGGCCAAGGGCTTCGACGATACGACGATGCGCGAAATCGCAGTCCGCGCAGGGGTCGGCCTTGGCACGATTTTCCTTTACGCGAAAAACAAGCGCGACCTGCTTTTTCTGACCATTAACGAGCCCCTGGAGAACGTCACACGGCAAGCCGAGGACGCCGTCGATCCGCAGGCGTCGTTGATTGACAACCTCCTGGCGGTTGCGAAACCGCACTACCGTTTTTTCGGCCAGCAGCCCGCCCTGTCGCGCCTTGCCCTGCGCGAGATGATCTTTTACGAGTCCGGTGCGCAAGCCGTTCCGTTCCAGAAGACCCGAGAGCGCCTGATCCGACTGTTTGGCCGCACCATCGAACTGGCGATTGCGAATGGCGAAATTGCACCGAAAGAACCGCCGCTGTTCGCCGGCTGGACATTGTTTTGCATCTTTCAGGTCGAATTGCGCCGTTGGCTGGCAACCGACGTGACGAATCTCCACGCCGGCCTGAGTGAACTTGAGCGCGCTCTAGGCTTGCTGATTGCAGGTTTTGGAATTTGTGCCGACCAGCCAATGCGGAAGCACACCAGAAATGATCGACGACGAAAGGCAACGATATAATCCAAGGCACCCCAAGAGTTTTCAAACGGGTGCCGGGTGCGGGCTTTCAGCTTCGGGACAACTGCAAGCGGACCGTTGAATGCAGATTTCAAGCGATGTCCGCTGCACATCCAGTTTCGAACGGTCAGTATCCCAGAGTCTGTGCTACTCTCTTCACTATACTGGATATCCTCGAAGCAAATGTTGCAGCTGCAATTCCGCCGACAACCCTCCCGTATCCGCCGGGTCAAAATCCGAAAACGGACGCTCGCTGCTCCTGCCACAAAACCGGAAACGATCAGCAGAATTGGCCCGCGTTACTCACATTGGTTGGTCTCACGCGCGCGCGAGACCTGCTCGGGCCGCCTGGTCGGTGCGGCGGCTGGTGGCGGCACGATGGTGAGGTCGGCGGCGGCGCCG
>Ga0335081_10000270_pt1 | contig 96630 bp, 78 predicted proteins | sample Lox_Sample_35_FD_206713 | JGI IMG/M metagenome (GOLD analysis project Ga0335081, IMG submission 206713) | Soil microbial communities from Loxahatchee National Wildlife Refuge, Florida, United States - Lox_Sample_3.5 | ecosystem: Environmental > Terrestrial > Soil > Wetlands | place: USA... | reverse complement strand
CTCGTAGGCGTCGGGCCGCGGGCAGATATTCTGCAGGCTCGACTGCAGGCTCTCGTCCGACACCGCATCGTCGGCGGAAATCTCCGGGGCGACCGGCACGAGAATGCGCCACATGTCGGGGATCTGCAGCAGCATGAACCAGCGGATCGGATCGGCCGTGTAGTTGACCGAGGAAATATCGGGCATGTGAGCGCGGAAATCGAAGCGCGTGCCGGCAACCAGGAAGTGCTCCGGATAAGTGAGCCCCGGAAAGGCAATCTCCATCAGCTTGCGCACCGTGCTGCGCCCGCCGTCGCAGCCGATCAAAATGTCGCCGCGCAACTCGACGAGGTCGCCGTCATGCTCGGCCTCGACCGTGACCTCGTGGTCGCCCTGCGCGATCGCCACCACCTCGTGGCCGAAGCGCAGGTCGACGCCCGCAATCTTGGCCAGCTCCTGGTAGACGAATCCGACCAGCTTGAACTGCTCGCATTGCAGCCGGTAGGGATGCCGCGTCTCGTTTCTGAGCCGCGTCACGTCGAACTCCGCGACCTTGCCGATCTCGCGGTCGCGGATCTGCACGGTCGGGCAGACGAGCCCCATGGCGACCAGTGCGGCCGTGACGCCCGATTCCTCCAGGAGATCGAGCGTCGGCGGATGGAACGTCGAGGCGCGATAGTCGAGCACCACGTCCTGCGCGCGCTCGATCATGGTCACCGGGATGCCGGCGCGGGCGAGCAGCAGGGCGGCGACCGCGCCCACCGGCCCGCCTCCCGCCACGATGATCCGATTGTTGATGCGTTTCATCCGTTGCTCACCGTGATCTTGCGCTCCTGCCCGTTCATTCTGCTAATGTGCGGCGCGCCGGCAAGTGTGCCGCAACGATAGAAACTGCCGTAGGGAGGATTGCTTCAATGGCCGTCGACGCCGCCGCTTCATCGCCATCCACGCCGTGGTATCGCTCGCTCGACCGCAGCCAGTGGAACACGCTGCTCGCCACCAATCTCGGCTGGCTGTTCGATGGTTACGAGGTCTACGCGCTCATTCTCACCGTGGGCGTGGCGCTGCATCAGCTGCTCGAGCCCGCCCTCTATCCGCAGATTCCAGCTTATGCGGGCACGATCATCGCGACCACGCTGTTCGGCTGGGGTGTCGGCGGCATGATCGGCGGCATCCTCGCCGACTATATCGGCCGCAAGCGCACCATGATGCTCGCCATCCTCGCCTATTCGCTGCTCACCGGGCTCAGCGCCATCGCGTGGAGCTGGATGTCGTTCGCAGCGCTGCGCTTCCTGGTCGGCGTCGCGATCGGGTCCGAATGGGCGACCGGCGCCTCCATCACGGCCGAGCTGTGGCCCGACCGGGCGCGCGGCCGCGGCGCCGGCCTGATGCAGTGCGGGCTCGGCATCGGCTTCTTCACCGCCTCGCTGGTCTGGGTCTTCGTCGGCGGCCTTGGGCCCAATGCGTGGCGTTACATGTTCCTGATCGGCATCGTGCCCGGCCTGTTCACGCTGTGGATTCGCCGCGGCATCCCCGAATCCGCCGTGTGGGAGGAGACCCATCAGCGCCGCCAGGCCGCGGTCGAGCGCAAGCGCAGCGGCCGGCCGCTCGATGCCGATCATGCGCTCACGCGCTTCACCCTGGTCGAGCTGTTTGCCGATCCGGCCGTGCGCACGCGGCTCGTCATCGTCTTCCTGATGTCGCTCGCGACTACGCTCGCATGGTGGGGCATCTCGAGCTTCGTGCCGCCCTATGTGGCCTCGGTCGCCGCCAAGGCGGGCCTCCCCGGGCCGGCCTGGGCCGGCTACACCGGCATGGCCTACAATGCCGGCGCGATCCTCGGCTATATCGGGCTCGGCTTCCTTGCCGACGTCTTTGGCCGCAAGCCGATCACGCTGGTGTTCTTCGCCTGCGCGCTGGTGATGACACCAGTCCTGTTCCTGTGGACGCACGATCTCACGCTGCTGCTCGTCGCGGCAGCCGTGAACGGCTTCTTCACCCTCGGGCAATATTCCTGGATGCCGGTCTGGCTGCCGGAGCTTTTCCCGACGCGGGTGCGTGCGACCGGCGTCGCCTTCGCGTTCAACACGCCGCGCTTCGTCGCGTTCCTCGGGCCGTTGATCGCCGGCCAGCTGATCGCCCGCTTCGGCGGCTTCGGCAATACGGCGATGATCATCAGCCTGATCTACGTGGTCGGCTTCCTCGCCACGCTCGCGCTGCCCGAGACGCGCGGCAAGCCGCTGCCGGAGAGCATCTGACGCGGTCCAACCGAGACTCCACGCCCGATGACCGAAACACGCAGCCGCCGGCGCGAGCCCTATATCGGCCGGCCGATGCCGCGGCTGGAAGATTTGCGGCTGGTCACCGGGCAGGGGCGCTACACCGACGACTTTTCGTTTCCGCGAGAGGCGCACGCCGTGTTCGTGCGCTCGCCGCATCCGCATGCGCGCATCCTCGGCATCGAGGCGGCGCCGGCGCGTGCGCTCGCGGGCGTGCTCGCGGTCTACACGGCGGATGATTTTGCCGCTGCCGGCGGGCGCGGCATCAAGCACTTCGCCGTGCCGGCCGACGCGCATGACGTGACGAAGCCGTCGTTCCACGACTGGCGCGGTGCGCCGGCGTTCGAGATGCCGCAGCCGGTGCTGGCGTCAGACCGCGCGCGCTACGTCGGTGAGCCGGTCGCCATGGTGGTGGCGGAGAGTGCGGCGCTCGCCCGTGACGCGGCGGAGCGGGTGGCCGTGCGCTACGAACCGCTGCCGGCGGTCACCGACGTTCGCGATGCGATTGCGGCCGGCGCGCCGCGGCTGCACGACGGCGCGCCGCACAATGTTGCGATGGACAAGGAGCTGGGCGATGCGGCGGCGCTCGAGGCGGTGCTCGGTCGCGCCCACCTCGTCGTCGCGCACTCGTTCCGCTCGCAGCGCATCGTCAACGCCCAGATGGAGCCGCGCGCATCGATCGGTACCTACGACGAGGCAAGCGGCGTCGTCACCGCGCTCGCCTGCAGCCAGGGCGCCAACCGGGTCAAGACCAACGTGGCGGACTCGCTCGGGCTCGCGCCGGAGCAGGTCCGTGCCGTCACGCCGGACGTCGGCGGCGGCTTCGGCCTGCGCAACAATCCGCAGTCGGAAGCGATTCTCGTCGCCTTCGCGGCGCGGGCGCTCAAGCGCCCGGTCAAATGGCTCGGCGACCGCGCCGAATGCTTCCTCACCGATTTCCAGGGCCGCGACCTCGTCACCGATGCGCGCCTCGCCTTCGACCGCGACGGGCGGATTCTCGCGATGAGCGTCGATCACCTCGGCGGGCTTGGCGCCTACCCGGTCTCCTACGTGTGGCTCTCCAACGCCTACCGCATCATGCCGACCGTCTACGACGTGCCGCTCGCCCATCTGCGCGTGCGCGGCGTGCTCACCAATACGGTGCCGACCGCGCCCTTCCGCGGCGCCGGGCGCCCCGAGGCGCATCTCGTCATCGAGCGGCTGATCGACATCGCGGCAGGACGGCTCGGCATCGACCGCGCCGAATTGCGCCGGCGCAACCTCATCCGCCGCAAGCAGCTCCCCTATCGCTCGGCGACCGGGCTCACCTATGACAGCGGCGATTTTCGCCGCAACATGACGCGCGCGCTCGAGCTGGCCGACTGGAAGGGCTTTGCGGCACGCCGACGCGAGGCCAAGAAGCGCGGCCTGCTCGCCGGGATTGGCATCTCCAACTATGTCGAGTCGCCGGTCGGCATCCCGGTCGAATATGTGCGCGTCACGGTGCAGCCCGCGGGCGTCGTCGAGGCGGCGGCCGGCACGCAGTCGACCGGGCAGGGCCATGAGACCACGTTTGCGCAGGTGCTCGCCGACCGGCTCGGCATCACGCCCGAGCAGGTCAAGCTCGTCACCGGCGACACCGCCGTGGTGCCGCGCGGCGGCGGCACCCATTCGGACCGCTCGATGCGGCTCGCCGGCACGCTGCTGGTGCACACGTCGGAGAAGATCATTGCGCAGGCGCGCGCCGTGGTGGCGGCGCTCATCGGCGTGAAGGCGCAGGACGTCGCTTTCGGCGACGGCTTCTTCCATGCGCCGCAGTCGAACCGGCGGCTCGATATCTTCGACGTGGCGCGCGCGATCAAGAGCGAGCCGTTGCCGGTCGAGCTCAAGCAGCCGCTGACGAACGACGAGACGTTCCACGGGCGCATCCCGGCCTATCCGACCGGCTGCGCCATCGCCGAGGTCGAGGTCGACCCCGCGACCGGCGCGGTGGCGCTGACCCGCTACGCCTCGGTCGACGACGCCGGCCGTGCCATCAATCCGCTCGTCCTGCATGGCCAGGTGCATGGCGGCATCGTGCAGGGCGCCGGCCAGGCGCTGATGGAGACGACCGCGCATGATGCGGCCGGCCACGTGCTCGCCGGAAGCTTCATGGACTACGCCATCCCGCGCGCCGACATGATGCCGAGCCTCACGGTCGAGCTGGCCGAGGACCCGACGTCCGGCAATCCGCTCAAGGTCAAGGGCGGCGGCGAGGCCGGCATCACCCCGGCGCTGGCGGCGATCTCCAACGCAATCGTCGATGCGCTCGCGGTCTACGGCATTGAGCACATCGAGATGCCGGCGACCTCCGCCCATGTCTGGGCCGCGATCCGCGCGGCGGAAAAGTCGGGGCAATGACCGAGCGCCCGCTCGGTCTCGGCGTCATCGGCCTCGGCATGGCCGGCGCCGTGATGGTGCGCGCGGCCGCGCGCCATCCGGGCGTCGTGCTCGCCGCGGCGGCGGACCCGCAAGCGGGCCCGCGCGACGCCTTCGCCCGCGATTTCAACGCGCGGGCCTATGCGGATGCCCGTGCGCTCTGCGAGGACGCGGCCATCGAGGCGGTGTACATCGCGACGCCGCATCAGTTTCATGCCGAGCACGCCATTGCGGCGGCCGAGCGCGGCAAGCACGTGATCCTGGAAAAGCCGATGGCGCTGACGCTCGCCGATTGCGACCGAATCATCACGGCGGTCGAGCGCGCCAAGGTGCACCTCATCGTCGGCCACACGCACGCGTTCGATCCGGCGGCGCGGGCGATGCGCCGCATCATCGCGTCGGGCGAGCTTGGCGCGCTCGGCATGATCGCGTCGTGGAACTATACGAACTATCTCTACCGGCCGCGCCGCCCGGAAGAGCTCGATACCCGCAAGGGCGGCGGCATCCTGTTCAACCAGGTACCGCACCAGATCGACACGGTGCGTCTGCTCGGCGGCGGCCTGGTCAAGAGCGTGCGCGCGCAGGTGGGCGTGCTCGACCCGGCACGCCCCACCGAGGCGAACTGCACCGCATTCCTCGAACTCGCCAACGGCGTCGCGGCCTCGCTCGTCTACAGCGGCTACGACTTCTTCGATTCGGACGAGCTGCATTTCTGGGTCTCCGAGCGCGGCTCGGAAAAGCAGCCGGCGCACGGCGCCGCGCGCCGCGCCTTGCGCGCGCATCCCGGTCCCGAGGCCGCCTTGCGCACGTCGAGCGTCGGCTATGGTAGCCCGGACCAGGGCGAGCCGCCGCATCAGCCGCATTTCGGCGTGACCATCGCGACCTGCGCGCGCGGCGACCTGCGCGCGTCGGCGGACGGCGTCTACGTCTATGGCGAGGAGGGCCGGCGCGAGATCGCCCTGCCGGACGGCGGCCGATACTCCGGCCGCCTCAACGTCCTCGACGACATGCGCGACGCCATCGCGACGGGCCGCTCACCCGTCCACGACGGTCGCTGGGGCAAGGCGACGCTCGAGGTTGCATTGGCGATTCAGCAGTCCGCGCGCGAGCGGCGCGAGGTCGCATTAGAGCATCAAGTATCGGTGCGGCAAACTTAGAGCCACATGCAAAGCGTCCGCGCCCCCTCCCCCGCTTGCGGGGGAGGCGGGGAGGGGGAAGCCTCACGGGGACCCTCTCCACGCTGCGATGATGCAGAATCAAAATCTCGACGGCGTGAAAAAGCGATCTATGCCGCGCACTTGGAGCAAGCGGCTTCCCCCTCCCTTCCCTCCCCCGCACGCGGTCGCAAGCGGGGGAGGGGGCAGGCGTCGTGCCTTCCTCACCTATTTTTACTTCGCGTCACTTCCGCTTGTACGGCCCGAGCTGCTGCGCGGCCCATTTGGCAAAGCTCGTGTCGACCACCTGATCGACCGTGACGGAGCCGTCGATCAGCTTGGTGTCCTTGAAGTACTGCCAGACGTCCTTGAGCGAGTCGATGTTGAGCACGCCGTTCGGATCGACGTAGTGCGAGCGGATGGCGCGATAGACCGCCGGGTTCTTGATGAAGGAATACTCGTTGAGGATCGGGATCACCTGGTCGGCCGCCGGCGCCGCGAGGCGGTCGCCGTTGAGCGCGTCGAGGTAGTCGCGCGCGCCGCGCAGATAGGCGCGCATGAACTTCTTGGCGTCCTCGGGCCGCTCCTTGATGAACTTCTCGCTGTAGAACACCACCGCGGTCTCGAAGTTCGGATAGAACTCGTCGACGCCGAGGAAGCGCACCGCCTGGTTGGCCTTCTCGATCGACGAGATGCTCGGCTCGACCGAGAGGCTCGCGTCGATGCCCTTGTTGGTGAAGGCGGCGATGTGCTGCGGGAAGCCGAGATAGACCGGATCGACGTCCTTGATGGTCATCCCGGCCTTGCGCATCGCATAGTCGACCAAAAAGTCCTCGCTGTTGCCAGCGGCCGAGATCGCGATCTTGCGGCCCTTGAAGTCGGCGAGCGTCTTGATCTTGCCCGCGTCGTACAGGTCCTTGCGCACCAGCAGCGCCTCGAAGCCGTAGCCCGGCGGGTTCTTCGCCTTGTCGGCGACGATGCGCAGCGTGACGCCGCGCTTGACCGCGTTGTAGAGCGCCGCCGAGGTCGCGCCGCTCGCGACCGCGAGCTCCCCGGTGCCGAGCGGCGCCATGGCCTTGGCGGCCGAGTCGAAGCGGATGAACTTGACGGTCAGGCCCTCGTCCTTGAAGTAGCCGCGCTTGTCGGCGATGAAGAACGGCGAGTCGCTCGCCGCCCCGATGGTGCCGACCGCGAGCTCCTGTGCGCCGGCGCGGCCCGCGAGCGTCAGGCTTGCGGCGACCGCAGCGGCGGTGACGAGGGTTCTCCAAGCGTGTGGCATGCGGCGTCTCCCATCCTTGTCCACCGTCATGCCCGCGCTTCCTGGCGCTTCGCGCGGAAGGAAGACGTGGATCTCCGGGACGAGCCCGGCCATGACGGATGCTCGTTTCGAAACCCTAACACAGTGCGCATCCTATCGGCCTGCGATATAAATGCGCAAACGGAGCCGCCCACATGGACGATCGTACCGACCCGCGCCGCAACCATCCGTTGGTGATCGAGAACCGTACCGCCATGTCGTTCCAGGTGCGCCGCGAGGTGTTCGTCTCGCGCGACGTGCTCGAGCGCGAGCAGCGCGCCCTGTTCGGCCGCTGCTGGATCTATGTGGGCCACGCCTCCGAGCTGAAGAGCCCGGGCGATTTCCGCACTCGCTGGGCGGCCGGCCGGCCGATCATCTTCTGCCGCGACCGCGAGGGCGCGATCCGCTGCCTGATCAATTCCTGCCGCCACCGCGGCGCGATCGTCTGCCGCGAGCGCGAAGGCAATGCGCGCAACTTCTACTGCATGTATCACGGCTGGACCTACCAGCTCGACGGAAACCTGCGCAACGTGCCGGGCGAGGAGGCTTATCCGCCGAGCTTCGACAAACGCAAGATGGGGCTCGTCGCCGTGCCGCGGCTCGAGAGCTATCGCGATTTCTGGTTCCTCAACTTCGACCGCGACGCGCCCGGTCTCGTCACCTACCTCGCGGGTGCCAAGGACTACATCGATCTCGTCGTCGACCAGTCGCCGTCCGGCCGCATGGAGATCATCGCGGGCGTGCAGGAATACGACATCAAGGCGAACTGGAAGCTCTTGGTCGAGAACAGCGTCGACGACTATCACCTGGTCGCGACGCACGCGACCTGGCTCAACTACATGCGCAACTCCGGCGTCAATATCGCGCCGCCCAAGGGCTCGGGCCTGCTCTTGCCGACCAAGGGCCTCGGCAAGGATCTGGGCAACGGGCATCTCACGACCGACAATCCGAACTATCGCGGTCGCCCGGTGGCGCGCTGGATCTCGGTCTATGGCGAGGAGGCGAAAGCCGACATCGACGCGATCCGCGCCGAGCTGGTGGCGCGGCTCGGCGAGGCGCGCGCCGCCCGCGTCGCCGACACCAACCGCAATCTCGTGGTGTTTCCCAATCTCGTCATCAACGACGGCTCGTCCGTGACGGTGCGCAACTTCTTTCCCGTATCGCCCGACCTCATGCATGTCACCGCCTGGGCGCTCGGCCCGGTCGAGGAGACCGAGGCGCAGCGCGCCCGCCGCCTGCACGCATTCCTCACCTTCTACGGGCCGGGCGGCTTCGCCACGCCCGATGACGTCGCCGCGCTCGAAGCGGTGCAGCAGGGCTTTGCGGCCTGGCGCGACGTCGCGTGGAACGACCTCTCGCGCGGCATGGCGCGCAACGACGACCAGCTCGACACCGACGAGGGCCATCTGCGCGTCTTCTGGCGGCGCTGGAACGAGCTGATGGAGGCGGCCGCGTGAACACGCCTTTCACCGACGCGGTCTCGCGCGCCGAGGTCGAGGATCTGTTCTATCACGAGGCCGAGCTGCTCGATGCCTGGAAGCTCGACGGCTGGCTCAAGCTGTTGACCGACGATGCCGCCTACTACGTGCCGCCGAACGACAAGCCCGACGCCGACCATCGCTTCACCCTGTTCACCATTGCGGACGACATCGTGCGCCTGCGCGAGCGCATCATCCGGCTGAAGGACCCGAACTGCCACGCCGAATATCCGCCCTCGCGCACGCGCCGGTTCATCACCAATGTGCGCATCACCGCGGTCGAGGGCGACGTGATCTCGGCGTCGGCGAATTTCTCCATCCATCGTCTCCGCCGCGGCGGTGCGCACCAGGAATTCATCGGCCAGTACCGCTACAAGCTCAGGCGCCAGGGCGGCATGCTGAAGATCGCCGAACGCCGGGCGATCCTCGATGCGGAAGAGCTGGGCGCGCTCGGCTCGGTGAGCTTTATCCTGTAGGGTGGATCGCGTGCTCCACCGCTTCCACGTGGGCAAAGGCGCGACGGCGATTTTGCCCATGCGGAGGCACTTCGCGACGCGCCTTTGCCCACCCTAGGCGATCATCAGCGCCGCGAAATACACCACACCGCTCAGCGCCGTGATCCAGAAGCTCGTCGGCCAGTCGGTGTAGAAGGCGAGCGTCAGGCCGCCCCACGCGTCGATCAGCGCAAGCACGACGGACAGCGCCACGCCGAGCCAGAGCCGGCTGGTCAGCCGCTGCGCCGCCGCGGCTGGGCCGACCATCAGCGTAAAGACCAGGAGCACGCCGACGATCTGCGAGCTTTCCGCCACCGCGATCGCGACGATGGCGAGAAAGAGCACCGCGATCAGCCGCAGCGAGACGCCCTTCGCCTCGGCGATCTCGGGCTGCAGGCTCGCGAAGATCAGCGGGCGGGATATCGTCGCCAAGCCGGCGAGGCACACCGCGCCAAGGGCCGCGAGCGTCCACAGCGTATCCACCCCGACCGCCAGCACATTGCCGAACAGCACGGCGGTCGCCTGGGTGGCGAACGACGTGTAGAAATGCAGAAACAGCAAGCCGAAGCCGAGCGCCAGCGACAGCACCATGCCGATCGCGACGTCGCGCCCGGAGAGGCGATCGCCCAAGAGGCCGATGCCGATGCCGGCGAGCAGCGTGAAGCCGGTGAGGCCGGCGAGCGGCGGCAGTCCGGCGAGCACCGCCCCGGTCGCGCCCGCAAAGCCGACATGGGAGAGCGCGTGCCCCGCGAAGGTCTGGCCGCGCAGCACGAGAAAGAATCCGACCGCGCCCGCGACCAGCGCCACGATGCCGCTCGCCGCGAACGCGTTGATCATGAAGTCGTAGGCGAGGATCATCATGCGCCCTCTGTCATTGCGAGGCGTGCGAAGCACGCCGAAGCAATCTCGATCCGCAGGCGCATGCGGCGCGCGATTGCTTCGGCGGCCTGCGGCCGCCTCGCAATGACGGCGGGTGTTTAATGCTCATGCCCATCCCCATCGCCGTGCTCGTGCTGATGCGCGTCGTGCTCGACGTCGTGGCCGCGCGACATCACGAAGATGCGGCCGTGCAGATGGATCACGTCGATTTCGGCGCCGTAGAGATTGCTCAGCACCGGCCCGGTGATCACCTCGTCGACGCTGCCAAGCGCCGCATGGGTGTTGCCGAGATAAAGCACGCGGTCGAGCGCGCCGAGCAGCGGATTGATCTCGTGCGCGCTGAACAGAACGGTCAGGTCGAGCTTGCCGGCGATGTCGCGCACCATGTCGATCACCGCCTGCTGGCGGCGCGGATCGAGGTTGATGAGCGGTTCGTCGAGCAGCAACAGCTTGGGCCTGCCGACCAGCGCCTGGGCGATCAGCAGGCGCTGACGCTCGCCGCCGGACAGCTCGGCGATCGGCCGCCGCGCGAGGCTCTCGGCGCCGACTAGCGCGAGCGCGCGCTCGATGTCCTTGCGGTCGGCGCGGCTCCGCCATGGCAGGCCCCAGCGATGGCCGTCGACGACACTCGCGACGAAATCGCGGCCGCGCAGGCGCGAATGCATGAGCGGCGAGCGCACCTGCGGCGCATAGCCGATCGCCGGATTGCCGCGCCGCACTGGCGCCTCGAACACGCGAATGCCGCCGCCGGCGAGCGGGATCACGCCGAGGATCGCCCGCATCAGCGTGGTCTTTCCCGATCCGTTGGGGCCGAGCACGCCGACGAACTCGCCTTCCTCGATCGCGAGGCTGACGTCGGCAAGGACCGTTCGTCCGCCGAGCGCGATGGTGACGTGGTCGCAGGCGATCGCGCTCACATGCCGCTCCCGGCGAGCGCCCGGTCGACCGCGTCGAGCTCGTCGGCGATCCGCTGCTGGTAGGTCTTGGCGGGCGGCTCGGTCTCGCTGACGCCGACCACGGGCACCTTGGCGGCCTGCGCAATCGCGCGCAGCCGATCGGTCAGCGTGTCGCTGACTTGGCTGTTGTAGAGAAGGAGCTTGACCTTGCGGTTCGTCAAGTCGTCCTGCATCGCCGCGAGATCATGTGCGCCCGGCTCGGTGGCCGAGGCAGGCCACGCCAAAGCGCCCGCACAAACGAGGAGGCTCGCCGCAAGGCGCACAGGCCGGTCCATGGGAAATCGTTATAACATTACATCCGCGGGTCAAGCGCGCGGTGCGGCGCGGGTCGCGCGCCTCACACCGGGGTGCGAAACCGCTTATACAGATCCTGCACGCCCGAGAGCGCCTCGTTGGTCATCGGCAGGTCGATCGGCTCGCCGCGCTCGGCCGAAAGGTCGGCCGCGAGGTAGCATTCCATCACGCGGCGCGCGCTTTCCGGCGAGACCATCGGCGGGCGGTCGAGGATCACCGACTCGAGGAAGTGCAGCGTCTCCGGCCCCATCTGGCCGGCGAACACGTGGTCGACATGCTCCCCCGGCATGGTCGACATGGGGAAGCGCGTGCCCTCCGAGACGGTGTTGAGCCAGTTGTCGCGCTGGGTGTCGTCGAGAAACAGCGAGCCCTCGGTGCCGGTGATCTCGATCCAGGTCGCACAGTAATTCGGATAGCTCGGCGGCAGGTTCCAGCCGCCGCCGATCGCGACCAGCACGCCGTTGTCCATCGTCACGGTCGACCACATGACGTCGTAGGAGCCGTTCACCGCTTGCATGTAGCCGTAGGCACCCGCCGAATAGACGCGCACGGGTCTCGCCGGCTCGAGCAGCCAGAACACGAAATCGAGGTCGTGGGTCGATTCCATCGCGGCCGGCGAGAGCCGCGAGCGGCCCGCGATCTTCTTGCCGAGGCTGCGCGAGAGATGCCGGCTCACCATCACGGAGACGGTCTTGCCGAGCGTGCCGTCGGCGATCTTCTTCTTGGCGTAGGCGATCTTGGTGTTGAAGCGCTGCGAGTAGCCGATGGTGAACTTGACGCCGTTGCGCCTGGCGATCTGGATCAGCTCGTCGGCCTCGAACAGCTCCATCGCGATCGGCTTCTCCAGCAGCACGTGCTTGCCGGCACGCAGGCAGTCGCGCGCGATCGGGTAGTGCGTGCTCTCGGGCGTGGTGCAGACGTAGACGACCTTGATGGCGTCGTTCCTGATGATGTCCTGGTAGTCGAGCGTCGCGGTCGCCGGGTTGGTCAGCGCCTTGATCTCGGCCAGACGATCAGGCCGGATCTCGGCAATGTGCAGCTTCTTGCACAACGCCGATTTCGCCAGGGTCTCGGCGCGGATGCCGCCGCACCAGCCCGGCCCGATCACGGCGCATTCGAGTGCTTCCACGATGTGGACTCCCACGTTTCCCAACACGGCGTCATTGCAAGCCCTCGGGTCTCGCCTTGGGCGAGCCCAAGGATGAACTCCGCGAGGCAATCCCGTAGTAATTGCACGAGATTGCTTCGGCGCCCTGCGCGCGCCTCGCAATGACGATTGAGGGATGCCCGGGACAAGCCTGGGCATGACGGATGATTCGACGAGCCGCGGTATAACGGCGGCTCAGCCATAAGAAAAGGGCCGGACGCTTGCGTCCGGCCCGCGTCGTTAACCGCCGCCGCCCCGCGCTTCAGGCGAACGACGCCTTCACGTTCTCGGGCGAGAACGGCACGCGGCGGATGCGCACGCCGGTGGCGTCGAAGATCGCGTTGGCGATCGCCGCCGCGACCGGCCGGGTCGAGGGCTCGCCCGCGCCCGAGGGAGCGATCTCGGGATGATCGAGCAGCACGATGTCGATTGCTTCCGGCGTCTCGGTGATGTCGAGGATCGGGTAGGTGATCCAGTCGACGCTGGTGACCGTGCTCGGGTCGAACTTGACCTCTTCCCACAGCGTGCGGCTCGTGCCCTGCACGATGTTGCCTTCGATGCACTTTTCCAGTCCGTCCGGATTGATGACCTGGCCGCAGTCATGCGCCACGGTGAACTTGCGCGCCCAGATCTTGCCGCTCGAGCGGTCGACCTCGACCTCGGCGATCACCGCGACGCGCGTGCCGTTGCGCTGCGCATACGCGATGCCGCGGCCGTTCACCTTGCTGCCGGTCTGGTCGCGCCGCGGCGAGGGCCGCGTCTGCCAGTTCGCCTTCTGTGCCGCCGCCTTGATCAGGGCGATGTCGCGCGCGTCCTTGATGTGGCGCAGCCGGAACTCGATCGCATCGACGTTGAGCGCGGCCGCGACCTCGTCGATGAAGGACTCGCTGGCGAAGTGGATCTGCGGGCCGACCGGGTCGCGCAGGTGCGAGGAGCGCAGCGGCGAGGCGCGGTCGAGCAGGGGGGCGATCGTCTCCCAGGCAAGCCGCTTGTTGGCGAACGCATAGGACTCGGCCGGCACGCCGAAGCCGTCGCCCGACTTGAGGGCGATGCCGCGCGTCTGGCCGGCAAGCGTATCGAACGGCTTGCTGCCGTTGGTGTTGACGTCGACGCGCGAGAATCCCTTGCTCAGGAAGTCGTAGGCGATGACCTCTCCCTGCGCATCGATCGCCGCGCGCGCGCGGTGGATCGAGGCCGGGCCCTTCGGGTCCCAGCCGGTGCCCTGGTTGCGCATGTATTGCAGGCGCACCGGCGCGCCGACCGCCTTGGCGAGCACGGCCGCATCCATGGCGCAGTCGTCCGCGTCGTTGCGGCCATAGGAGCCCGGTCCGGTCGTCCAGATCACGTGCACCTTGTCGACCGGCATGTCGAGGATCGCGGCAAGGCCCTGCTGCACGAAATGCGATTTCTGCGTGCCGCTCCAGCACGTCGCCTTGCCGTCCTTGATCTCCACCAGCGCGCAGGCCGGCCCCATGCTGGCATGCGACTGGAACGGCCATTCGTATTCGGCCTCGATCACCTTGGCGGCGGACTTGAACGCGGCGTCGACGTCGCCGTTCTGCTTGCCGACCTCGCGCTTGCGCACCGGCGCGTTGCGGATGTGGTCGTAGAGCGACGCCTGGCTCGGGAAGGGCGGCGCCGCCTGCGACCATTCCACCTTGAGCTTGCTCATCGCCTGGATCGCGTCCCATTCGCGCGGCGCGACCACGCCGAGGAAGCCCTCCTGCCACACGACCTTGGCGCCCGGGATATCCTTGATCGATGTCTCATCGACCTTCACGGGCACCGCGCCGGCGATGTCGGGCCGGATCATGCGCGCATGCAACATGCCCGGCACCTTCACGTCGGTGACGAAGTTCTCTTGAGCGAAGACCTTCGGCGCCACGTCCTCGCGCTTGATGCGCCGGCCGACGATCTTGTGATCCTTCGGATCCTTCGGCTTCGCCTTGCCGGGCGCGTAGAGCGGGTTGCCGTATTTCTTGTTCCAGTCGAGCCGGACGTTGAAGTAGCGCCCGCCGATCAGCTCGGCGTAGCTTGTCGCATTGTCCATATTGCTCATCTGCTGCACGAGGCCGTTTGCGACCAGAAGCTCGTCCGCCGGCGCCTTGAGCTTCGCGGCAGCCATCTCGACAAGCACGCGGCGCGCTTCCGCGGCGGCGACGCGCATCTGCCGGCCGCCCTCCTGGATGCCGGTCGAGCCCGAGGCGCCGCCCTGGTTCACGCTGGTCGCGGTGTCGCCGAGATAGACCTTCACGGCGCGCAGCGGCACGTCGAGCTCCTCGGCCACCATCTGGCCGATTGCGACGGTGAGGCCATGGCCCATGTCCATCTTGCCGAAATAGGCCGCGACCGTGCCGTCCTGATTGACGGCAATGTATGACGAGAGCTGGTCCGGCATCAGCGGCGGCTTGATGTTCTGCGCGAGCGCAGCCTGATGATCGAGCAGCGCATCGAGGCCGAGACCGGCGCCGACCGATACCACAAGGGCGCCTCCGGCCTTGAGCACGGAACGGCGCGAGAAGGCGGCGGGCGTGTCCATCTTGGTCATGGTCGCCTCCCTCAGCCGGCCATCATGGCGGCCGCGCGCTTGACGGCGCGCAGGATGCCCACGTGGGTGCCGCAGCGACACTTGAGGCCTTCGAGCGCCTGCCGGATCTCGGCGTCGGTCGGCTTCTTCTTGGTCGCCAGGAATGCGGCGGCCGTCATGATCCAGCCGTTGATGCAGTAGCCGCACTGCGGCACCTGCTCCTCGACATAGGCCGCCTGCAGCGGATGCGGCTTCTCCGGCGTGCCGAGGCCCGCGAGCGTGACGATCTTGCCGCCGCCGACCGCCGACAGCGGCGTGACGCAGGAGCGGATCGGCTGGCCGTCGAGATGCACGGTGCAGGCCCCGCATTGCGCCAGCCCGCAACCGAAATGCGGATTGTTGAGGCCGATGTCGTCGCGCAGCGCATAGAGCAGCGGCATGTCGGGATCGGCATCGACCGCATGGTCATGCCCATTGACGTTGAGCTTGAATGTCTGGGTCGCCATGAGCGTTCCTCCCGAGAACGTGTGATTGGAGCTGAGCCTATGCCAATAGGCGAGTGATGTGAACGGGTGCCAAGCCGCTTGCGCTGCAGGCCCTCTCCCCCTGCAAAGCGGTCCGCAAAGCGGGGGGAGGGGGCGCGGGCGCCGCATATTTGGCTATCGACTCGCCAAGGCGCGCACCGCCCGAAACAACTCTCGCACCTCGCGCTCGCCGATGTCGCGCGTGATGAACACGATGCGGCTCTTGCGATCGGTATCGGGCCACGCTGCGAGCTCGACCGGCGGATGCGCAATGTGCTGCACAAACTGCACCACCACCGGTCCTTTGCAGCCCGCGACGCTGAGGATGCCTTTCGCCCGCAGCAGATCGGCGCCGCGCAGCGCGATCAGCGTCTCCATGGCGCGCGCGAACGGCTCCCAGGCGATCGGTTCGTCCTCGGTGATGGTGAAGCTCTTGACCTTGTCGGTGTGCTCGACCTCGGCAGCCTCGGCGAGGAACATCGCGTCGCCGCGCGCCGAGGCGGCCTCGGTGATCCAGGCCGGATCGAGCCGGCCATAGTCGGCCGCGATGATGCGGGCGCGCGGGTTGAGCTCGCGCAGCCGCGCGGTGGTGACGTCGACCGCGTTCTCGTCGGCGATGTCGGTCTTGGAGATGACGATGCGGTCGGCCAGCATCACCTGGCGGCGCGCCTCGGCATATTTGCCGACCGTCTTGAGACCGCTGCCGGCGGCGATCACGGTAATGACCGCCTCGATGAAGAACTCGCCGCCGAGCGCGCGATCGGTTGCAAACGTGGTGAGGATCGGGCTCGGATCGGCGAGCCCGCTGGTCTCGATCACCACGCGGCCGAACGGCGGGATCACGCCGCGCTCGCGGTCGACGACGAGGCGATGCAACGCGTTCTGCAGGTCGGAGCGGAAATTGCAGCACAGGCAGCCGTTGCCGAGCAAAACGGTCTTCTCGGTCGAGCCGCGCAGCAGCGCATCGTCGATGCCCTCCTGCCCGAACTCGTTGACCAGGACGGCCGTGCCGTGCCCCTCCGGCGTCTCGAGAAAGTGCTTCACCAGCGTGGTCTTGCCGGCGCCGAGAAATCCGGTGACCACCGTCACCGGAATGCGCGCGCCGCGCTCGCGCTTCTGCCGCCGTCCGAAGCGGCCCGCCGACGGGGAGGGAAAGAGCTCTTGCATCATGCGAGCCAAACACGAGGCGCCGTAGGGTGGGCAAAATCGCCTACGCTACCGTCGCCGCGTGGGCAAAGGCGCAATGGCGATTTTGCCCACGCGGAGGGCCCGTGCCACGCGCCTTTGCCCACCCTACGATCTCCTCTCGCTCAGAAATCCATCTCCAGCACGTACAGCCCGCCGGTGAAGCGGTCGACCGTGTAGACGATCTCGCGCTCGTCGACGAACACGTCGTTGAGCTGGATCGCGCCGACCGGCGAAAGCGCCGGCGCCGGCGGCACAAAGGCGGCGACTTCCTTGGGCTGATAGGCGTTGGAGATGTCGTAGGCGCGCAAGCCGCCGTTGAAGAACGTGCCGATGATGATCTGGTCGGAGTGCCAGCAATAGGGCGATGGCGTGTTCTCGTGGATGTTGTGCGCGCCGAAGCGGCCGCCGCGGCTCGAGAAGGCATCGACCGGCGGCAGCGGGCAGGTCGAGATCGGCACCGGGTGCTTCTCGTCGCGGTAGTCGAGCAGCCAGACGAGCTTCGGCCAGTCCTCGGCGTTGTTGTTGGTCGACTCGTCGGTGACGACGAGCAGGTTGCGCTCGAACAGCGGCAGCACCGTGTGGGTGAAGCCGGTATAGGGCGGCGAGTTGTCCCAGCGGCACAGCGGCTTCGGATGCGCCTTGTCGGAAATGTCCATCACGAACATGCCGCCATCGATATAGCCGAGATAGCAGCGGTCCGGCCGCTCCGGATAGACGTTGGTGTTGTGGGCGCGGAAGCCCTTGTCGAGCGCCGGCTTCTTGTGACGCTCCGGCGGCGGCTCGTTGTCGCCCTCGCGCGTGCCGGGCATCCACCAGCGGCCGACCTCGTGCGGCTTCGATGCGTTCTTCACGTCGAAGATGCGATAGAACTGGTCGTCGAGCTCGTGCGTCGGCTTGAAGTCGGGCGCGCCCGAGGCCATGTGCACGTATTCGCCGTCGCAGAACCATAGCTGATGCACGCCGCGCGAATGCGCGCCCGAGCAGTCCGTGAAGCTGATCGACTTCGGCTTTTCCGGATTGGAAATGTCGAAGAGCTCGAAGCCCGCCGGCTGCTGGCCGACCTTCTGCGTCTGGTAGGCGACCGCCATGATGTCGCCGGCGATCTCGAGCGAATTCGAGCGCATGTGGCTCTGCGGCAGGTCCGTCTGCACCACCACCCTGGGCTTCCTCGGATCCGAGACGTCGACGGCGGTGAAATTCTTCGGCGCGCTCTCGTGCGCGAGCCACAGAATCCGCCGGCCGTCCTTGGCGACCTGCACCGCCATGCCTTCGCCCATGCCGCCGAAGCCCGCCAGCGTATCGTGCGCGATGAGCTTGAAGTTCCAGCTCAGATCCGAGCCGCCCACGCGCCGCGGCGCGGCCGCGGGGCGGGCCGCTTTCGCTTTCACTTTCGTTTTCACTTTCGTTTTCTTGGCGACGATCTTGGCCGGCTGCTTGGCGCTCTTCTTGGCGGTCGTCTTCGCGGTCTTTTTGGCCTTGTTGACAGGCTTCCTGGACATTCCATTCTCCGTCTCGGTTCGGGAGGCGAGAAACTAGAGGATTTGGCTCGCACGCGCGACAGCGGGCGCGGGCACCCGGGCGACGTGGTCAATGCGGTATCATGCAGCCGCTCATCATGTGTAGAAATACCTAGGTAGAATTACAAACAATCGATAGGTATTAACCACGATATACTCGTTTACGACGTTCGCAAACAGCAGTAGAGCTGCATTTTTTCGCTGATTACTGTGCGTACAACTATGATTTTTTTAACTCGGGCGATGCAACGCTCGTCTCGTGGCCTCTGAGGGGGAAAGACCAGCCATGCCGCTTGATGAATTCACCGAACGCCTCGCCAAGGTGCGTCACCGCTTCGCCTCGACGCTCGAGAGCAAGATCAAGGACACCTACGTGGCGCTGCCGAACCTGACGGGCGACGACGCCAAGGTGGTCGACATAGTCGGCGAAACCTATCGTCGCATTCACAGCATCGCCGGCATCGGCAAGGCGGTCGGCTTCTCGGCCACCGGACGCGCGGCGCGCGACGTCGAGAATGTCCTGCTGCCGGCGCATTATGCCGGGCGCGGCCTCAAGGCCGACGAAGTGGCTGCCCTCAAGCAGCAGCTGCAGCACCTGCGCGACGCCGCGCAGCGTGAATTGGATATCGCGGCGGCGAGCGGGATGTGATCATGAATCGTGTTGTGTCTTGCGTGCTCGTCACGTCGCTCGTTGCTGCGTCCTCGTTCGCCGCCTCGCTCTCGGCCGCCGCGCCGCGCCATGTTCCACCGGCGCAGAGCCCCTCGCCCCTCCTTGCGCGGGCGCTTCCCACGTCGCCGCCGCTGCCGCCGACTCCGCCGTCGCCTGCCGCATCCGCCGCTCCCGCGGTGCCCGCGCAACCGAACCGCCTCTTCGCCACCGTCACGCTCGCCGACATCGGCTTCATCAACGGCTTTCGCTTCGCCAATCTGGGCGGCCGCCGCGAGGTGTTCGTGCCGGTGCCGCCGAACAGCGACGTGAGCGCGCGCGCGCTCGTGCTCATCATCGACGACATGAGCGCCTTCGAGGCGCGCCGCAACCTGCAGGTCCTGGTCAATGATCGTGCCGTGAGCGCAATCCCGCTCGACGGCAAAGGCGACCGCCGCAGCGTTCGCGTGCCGTTGTCGAAGGGCGCCGCCAAGGATGGCTTCATCAAGCTCTCCTTCATCTATTCGGGCGCCGTCACGCCCGATCGCTGCATCGACGTGCGCTACGTGGGCGACAGCCTGACGATCCGGCCGGAAACCGGCATCGAGCTCGACATCGGCTCGGCGCAGCAGCTCGATGTTGCCACCACGGCGGCGCTGATGCCGACCGATATGGCGGTCGTGCTGCCGGCGCGCACGCTCACGCCGTCGGATTTCGCCACCGCGCTGGCGATCGGGCGCTCGCTGATCACGTCCGGCCGGCGCGTGACCTATTACCGCGGGCAGGATGCCCTGCCGCAACTCGTCCGGCGCGACGAGGCCGGACGCTGGGTGCGCGGCATCGTCGTGGTCGGCGGTTTCGATCAGACGACCGGGCTGATCGATCCGCCCTTCACGCAGCTTGCCGGCGAGGTGTTCGGCCGGCTCGGCGCCGTCCGCATCGACGGCGTCCCGGCGCTGCTCGTCTCGAGCCAGAACGCCGTCGAGGTCGGTCGGCTGCTGGCCGGGCCGGCGATCGCGGCGACGCGCGGCGTCGCCAACGCCTCGGTGGGCGAGGCGGCGCCGGCCGCGCTGCCGAACGATCGCGTCACCTTCGACCAGCTCGGCATCGCGCCCGTGCAGGCGGAGATCTTCGGCCGCGCCGAGCTGCCGGTCACGATCGACATGCGCCGGCTGCCCGCCGGCACAAGGCTCGAACGTCTCATGCTCGACGTGATGGTTGCGGCCGACGCCGACGGCGAAAAGGCGGTGCTCAGCGTCTTTGTCAACGAGCGGCTGCTCGGCTCGACGGTCGCGACCGCGGGTGAGACGACCCATCTCGATCTCGCGGTGCCGCCCGGGTTGGTCGGCACCAGCGCCAATATTCGCGCCGTCGTGCAGCGCCGCAGCGCGCAGGGCGACTGCCGGTTCGAGCCGCTCGGCTATCCGACCCAGATCCTCGGTTCGAGCGCGCTCGTGCTCGCCAGCGCCGACAGCGGCCTGCACGACTTTTCCGACCTTGCGACGCGCTGGGCGAACGGGATCGAGGTGTTCGTGCCGGCCGCCGCGAGCGAGCACCCGACGCAGGTGCTCGGGCTGATGGCGCAGATCCTCAACCGGCTTTCCGCCGATACGGCGCCGATCGACGTGCGTTTCATCGTGCCCGGCCGCGAGGCGACGCCGACGCGGCCGTTCCTCGCGGTGAGCGACCGCATGCCCGAAGGCGCGAGCCTGCGCGCACGCTTCGATCGCGGGCGCGTGACGGTGGTCGACCGGTCGGGCCGCGCCTTGCTCGATCTCGGCGGCTACGCGAATGGCGCGGTCGCCCAGCTGGTGAGCGCAAACGGGCAGCCCGGCCTGTGGATCCGGTCGCTCGCCCTGGGCGGCGCCTTGCCGGCGCCGCGCGATCTCAACATCGATCACGGCGACGTGGCGTTTCTCGATCACACGGGGGTTGCGCTCGCGATGTCGACCGAGCGCGACACGCTGGTGCGCATCGCTTATCCGGACCAGGTGTCGTGGCTCACCGTCGCCGAGCGTTTCCGCTCCTGGATCATCGGCGGGCTGTGGCTGCTCGTGACCGCCGGCTTCCTGCTCGCGCTGCAGCGCATGTTCCGCCGCCGCCCGGCCGGCGTCGACGAATAGTCCGGCGCGCCCGCCATGCCATTGTCACCCTCCGATCGCGCCTTGGGCGATCTGCTGGTCGGGCGGCGCGTCATCACGCTGCCGCAGCTCGACGAGGCGGTGGCGCTCGCCGAGACCTGGAACGTGCGGCTCGGCGACGCGCTCCTGTCGCGCAACTGGATGGATCCGCGGCGCTACTACGAGACCTATGCGCGGCATTTCGATCTCGCCTTCGTCGACCTCGTCGCCGAGCCGCCCGATCCGGGGCTGGTATCGCCGGTCGACGCCGAAGCCTGTGCGCGACGCCTGACCGTGCCGTGGCGCTTGCGCGACGGCCGCATTGCGATCGCGACCGCCGAGCCCGGACCCGAGACCGTGCTGTTCGCGCGCGAGCGCTGGGGCAGCGCGATCGAGTTCGTCGTCGCCTCCAAGTTCGACGTCGTCTACGCGATCCAAACGGCCTGCGCCGATACCTTCTCGGACGCGGCCGTGTTCGAGCTGATCGACCGCGATCCGGCGATGTCGGCGCGGCAGGTCGCAAGCCCGATGCAGGTCGTGCTCGGCTACGCCCTGCTCACCGCGCTGCTGGTCGGCCTCGCGACCGCGCCGATCACGACGCTGATCGCGCTCAATGCCTTCGTCAGCCTGTTCTATTTCGGCGGCTTCGTGTTCAAGGGCATCCTGATGTCGATCGGCGGCGCCCGCTCGACCGAGGCCGACTACCGCATCGCCATCGAGGCGCGCGCCCTGCGGGCCGACGAGCTGCCGGTCTTCACCGTCCTGGTGCCGATGTTCCGCGAGGCCGCCATGCTGCCGGCGCTCGCCCAGGCGCTGCGCAACCTCGACTATCCGCTCGGCAAGCTCGACATCAAGATCGTGCTCGAGGCCGGGGACTATGAGACCATCGAGGCGGCGCGCGGCCTCGGTCTCGAAGGCGTGTTCGAGATCATCGTGGTGCCGCCGTCGACCCCGCAGACGAAGCCGAAGGCGTGCAATTTCGCGCTGCGCTTCGCGCGCGGCGAATACCTCGTGGTCTACGACGCCGAGGACCGGCCGGAGCCCGACCAGCTGCGCAAGGTGGTCGCCGCCTTCCGCCGCTCGCCGCCCAACACGGCGTGCCTGCAGTGCCGGCTCAACTACTACAACGCGAACGAAAACTGGCTCACCCGCATGTTCACGCTCGACTATGCGCTGTGGTTCGACCAGATGCTGCCCGGCCTCGAGCGGCTCGACATGCCGATCCCGCTCGGCGGCACCTCGAACCATTTCCGCACCGACGTGCTGCGCGAGCTGCACGCCTGGGACCCGTTCAACGTCACCGAGGACGCCGATCTCGGCATTCGCATCGGGCACAAGGGCTACCGGGTCGGCACCGTCGACTCGACCACGTATGAAGAGGCGAGCTGCCGCGCCGGCCAGTGGATCCGCCAGCGCTCGCGCTGGATCAAGGGCTACATCCAGACGCTGCTCGTCCATACGCGCCGGCCGTTGCAGCTCGTGCGGGGCGCCGGGCTGCTCGGATTTCTCGGCTTCGTCTTTTTCATCGGCGGCACCGTGCTGGCCGGCCTGATCAACCCGATCTTCTGGGTTATCTATGCGGTCTGGCTGGCGACGTCCGTGACCGGCCTCGATCCGGTCTTTCCGCAATCTTTGCTGTTCATCTGCCTGTTCAACCTGATCGCCGGCAATGGCGCCTTCATCTATCTCAACATGCTGGCGCCGATCCGCCGCGGCTGGCTCGGCCTCGTCCCCTACAGCCTGACGACTTTCGCCTATTGGGCCCTCATGTCGGTCGCGGCCTATCGGGGGCTGTGGCAGCTGCTGCATCAGCCGCATTTCTGGGAAAAGACCCCGCACGGCCTGTCGCGTCATCCGGCGTCGCCGGCGGCCGGCTTCGGAACGGCGCCAGGAGCGGCACGATGAGCGGCACGATGAGCGGCACGATGAACGGCGCCCTGAACAGCGCCATGACGCGGGCGCTTTCGGCCGCACCCCTCGCGCTGTTCGCCTATGCGGTGGCGCTTGTGCTGGCGGCCGCAACGGTGCGCACCGGCTTCGTCTCCGACGACGCCATGCGGCTGTGGGCGGGGGCGATCACGGCGGGCGAAGGCGATGTCGCCATCGGCCGCATCGTCGCGGCCTATCCGACCTTTCCGTTCTGGGCGGCGGCGCTGACCGCGTTCGTCGCGCCGGTCGGTACGCCGGCGCCGGCGCTGGTGGCGGCCATGCTGTTCGCGCTCATCGCCGGCGTGTGGTTCGTCTCGTTCCGCTCCGCCGGCTTCACGCTCGTCTCGACCGTGCTCGCCACCTTGCTGCTCGTGTTCCACCCGGCCTTGCTGCGCGCCGAGATCAACGGACCGTCCGACATGTTCCTGGCGGCTTTCCTGTTCATGCTCGGCATCGCGCTCTACGACTTGCGCGCGCGCGGCGCGACCTCCGACGTGATGGCGGTCGGCCTCGCCCTGCTCGGGCTCGCATTCTCCCATCCGATGGGCGCCGCGATCGCGCTCGCCGCCGTGCCGTTCCTCGCCTTCGCGGTGCGTCCCGCGCTGGTCGCCAATTCGGCGCTCAACGTCGTCGTCGCGCTCGTGTTTCCGACCGTGTTCGCGGTCGGCGCCTTCACCTATATTTCATGGGTATTTCCCGGCGCCGGCTGGAGCTTTTTCGCGGCGCCCGCCGAGAGCCTCGCGACCTGGCGGGCAAGCGTCGCCCACGTCTTCGGCGACGGATTGACCGGCATTGCGGCGCTCGACGCCAGCCTCGCGACCGCCATCGCGCTCGTGTTCGGCGCGCCGGTGGTCTACGTCGCGCTGCGCTGGGTCGCGCGCCGGCGCCCGCTGGTCGCGCCCGCCCTGGTATTCGCCGCCGCCGTGATTGCCGCGGCGGCGCTGACGATTGCAAGCGGCTTGTTCGGCGAGCCGACCGCGATCACGGTGGCGGCCCCGGTGCTCGCCGCCGTCGTGATAGCGCGCGTGCCGGAGCTGCAGGCGCGGCCGGCCGCGGCACTGACGCTGCTCGTCGCCGGATGGGTCGGCGGCCTCGTGAGCCTGCCCTTCGTCGATCCGGCCGCAGCGGGGCATCTGCGTGCGGCGATCGCGGGCGGCGAGTCGGAACGCACCGACGCGCTGGCGGCCGGCGGCGCCGCGATTGGATACGACGGCGTGCTGGCCGACACCGAGAACGCGCCCGCGCTGGTGCTCGGGCGCGGCAGCGCGCGCGGGATGTACGGGCCGGGGAGCGAGCCGTACACGCTGACGCTGATCTTCTCTCGCCTCGATGCGCCGTACGTCGCGGTGCCCGATCCGCACAGCGCGGGCGGCGCCCACGACCGGTTGAACAAGGCTTTCCCGGCGCTCTACCGGCGCGGCGCGCCGGGTTATCGCATCGTATACCAAAACGATACTTGGCGTCTTTATGGCCGCATACCGAATGTCGCGATTCAAAAGAATTACTAAGAGGTTCGCGGGATAATAAGAACACGAAAGCTAATAAGTAGAAATACGGAGAAAGCCCCATGCGGATCCTGGTGGTCGATGATATCGAGGACTCGCGCGATATCACCGAGGCGGCGTTGCTGTCGGCGGGATACAGCGACATCGTGATGGCGGCGTCGGCGTGGGAGGCGCTGAAGGCCCTCGATGTCGGCCGCACCGTCGACATCCCGCCGAGCGTCGACATCATCCTGCTCGACATCATCATGCCCGAGATGGACGGGATCGAGGCCTGCGCCCGCATCCGGCGCGACCGGCGCTACGCCGACATTCCGATCATCATGGTGACCTCGCTCGACGACATGGATTCGCTTGCCAACGCCTTCGTCGCCGGCGCCACCGACTACGTCACCAAGCCGATCAATCGCATCGAGCTTGCGGCGCGCGTGCGCTCGGCGCTCAAGCTCAAGGCCGAGCTCGATCGCCGCCAGGCGCGCGAGCGCGAGCTGCTGACCTTCCTGTCGAGCTGGGGCGACCGGCGCGCCAACCTGTGGATCGACGAGGCGACCGGGCTGTTCGTCGGCGAGGTCGCCGAGGCCTATATCGCGGCCGGCGCGAAATATCCGGGCGAGGACGTGGTCTCGGTCATCGCCGTCGAGCTCGACCGTTTCGAGGCGTTTCGCTCGGCGAACGGCGAGCACGCGTCGCAGACCGTGCTGGCGCAGGTCGCGCGCGCGGTGCGCGGGCTGGCGGCGACCATCGGCATCATCCCGGCCGCTTATCGCAACGGCATGATCATCCTGGTCGCCCCCGATCTCGAAGCCGGCTCGGCGCGCCAGCTCGGCGAGACCCTGTGCAAGACGATCGCCCGGTTGCGGCTGCCCAATTCCGAATCGATCGGCTCCGACCACGTGACGGCGAGCGTCGCGGCGGTCACCGGCCAGGTCAAGCGCGGCATCGATCGCATCTTCCTGCTCACCCAGGCGATCGCCAAGGTGCAGGACGCGATCGCGGCCGGGGGAAACCGCGTGCTCGCACTGTCGATGTAGCGCATGTCCCGGCGAAAGCTTGCCCCGGACTTGATCCGGGGTGGATGCCGGTTCGCCGACAAGGACATGCGCAAGGTGTGAAGAGCGAGAGCGCATTCCGTTCCATCGGAACGGGATGTGCTCTCGCAACCACGGAGCAGGGCGTGTCCAAGCGTTGCGTTGTTGCGTGTCTGGGAGTGCTGCTTTTCCCTGCGGCGGCTTTCGCGGGGGCGTGGACGTTGCCGCAGGGCACCGGCCAGGCGATCGTGACGGCGACCACCAGCACGTCCGACCACATCTTCGGCTTCGGGCCGACGCCGCGCTACGACAAGACCGAGCTGCAGGCGCTGATCGAATACGGCTTGACCGATCGCTTCACCGGCATTCTCATCCCCGGCCTGCAGCACATCGACATCGCGGCGCCGACCAGCGCGCAACGCAGCGGCCTCGGCTACACCGAATTCGGCGGCCGCTATAAATTCCTCCAGGGCGATGCCTGGGTTTTCTCCGGCCAGGCGACCCTGCGGGTTCCCGGAACCAACGATACCTCGAACCCGGCGGCGATCGGCTACACGGGCGTTGAGACCGACGTGCGGGCGCTGTTCGGCTACAGCTTCGCGGTCGGCAGCTGGCCGGCCTTCATCGACCTGCAGCTCGCCCAGCGCTTCCGCGCCGGCACGCCGCCTGACGAGATGCGCTTCGATGCCACCTTCGGGGTGCGCCCGGCGCCGCGCTGGCTCGTGCTGGCGCAGTCGTTGAACGTCGTCTCCGAAGGCGCCGGCGGTCCACCGTTCGGCAGCTACGACTACTACAAGTTCCAGCTCAGCGGGGTCTACGAGCTGACGCCCGCGCTGTCGCTGCAGGCCGGCGCGTTCACGACCTATGCGGGCAGCAACGCGCTGCAGGAGAACGGCCTGATCCTCGGCGCGTGGTACCGGTTCTGACCGCGAGCGCGGCAACGCGGCGCCGAACCGGCAACGGCGCGCCGATACGCCGCGGCGGTGAATAGCGCGCAGGATGAAACCCATGTAGAAGTACATATTCGGTTTATAGCGGGCGAGACCGTGGACAAATAAGCATTCCAAATCCGGGCGCGGGTCATTCGTCCGTCCGCGATCGCGCACAAACCGCCGTCCAAAAGCACATCAGCACGCCTTCGGCGGGCTTGTGCTGCACCGTGAAATCTGTGTCGTTGGGCCCGCCCGCATCGGGATCGGTGAACCAGCGCCATATCAAGACGCCGTGGATCGACGGCCGGTCGAGCGCCGCGAGCCAGTCGGCGAGCACCTCGGCCTGCAGTGCGGAGTCCGGTAGCGCGGTGCGCTCCTCGGCGCTCTCCCAGGGCTTCGCCGCCGCGCCCCGGGCCGAGCGCAGGCCGAGCTCGCCGACCAGCACCGGCTTTGCGGTGCGCGCGGCGAGCGCGGCGAGCCGATCGGCCGTCTGCCGCATGACGGCGCGTCGCTGGGTGCGGTCGCCGTCGGCGCCGAGCGGCGGATAGAGCGTGACGCCGACCGCGTCGAGACGGTCCCAGAATCCGATCGTTTCGGCCTCGTCGGCGTTGTGCGCCACATAGAGGAGCGTGCCCGCATAGGCGGCGCGCGCCACCGCGATCAGATCGAGCCATTCGGGCCGCTGCGTCGTGCCGGCGAGCTCGGTGCCGACCGCAAGCGCCTCGGCGTGCTCCTCGGCTGCGATTCGGGCGATCGGCTCGAGGGCGCGGCGATAGCCGGAAAACCAGCTTCGCCAGTCGCCCTCGCTGCGCATCGCAACGGCGCCCGCCCAGCTCTGCGGCACCCAGACGTGCGGCTTGACCATGACGGCGAGCCCGAGCGCGTGGGCATCGCGGATCGCCGCGCGCAGGACGTCATCGGGCATGTCGCTGCCACGGGTGATGGCCGGGCTCGTCGGGCTCGGCTGCCAGAGGAACGGGACGACCGCGATCGCGCGCGCGCCGATCTGCCTCGCCTCGCCGAGCGCGCGTCGCGCCGCCGGACTGCCGAAAGGATGCCCGGGCGCCGCGATGACATTGAGCCCGTCGAAGCGATCGGCCGCGCGCGCCGCAGGCGCGGCGAGCGCGACCGCCAGCAGGGCGGCGAGCCAGGCGCTGCGCGCGGTCTGCCGCCTAATTCGTCCCGATCCGCGCCAGCACTCGATCGATCGCATGCTCGACCTGCATCGGCGCCGCCCGTCCCGCGATATCGTCGGCGGCCGCCTCCTCGAGCGCGTTCGCTTCGAGGCCGATGCCGGCGAAGCCGTAGATGCGGCTCGTGCCCGAGAGCGTCTGCGCCACATCCTTGATCCTTCCGAGCGTCGGGCGGTCATGCGCCTGCGCGAGATCGGCGCGGCAGGCGCTGAGCGCCGCAAACGCATCGTTGAGCCGCCACAGGTAGTCATCCGCCGGCAACGCGCCGGTCGACACGCAATCGCGCACCTGGGTCGGCAACTGCATGGGATCGAACGGCTTCGCGATCACGCCGGCGGCGCCGAGCGACTTGAATCGCTCGCGCTCGTGCGTCTGCGCGCGTGCCGTCATGAACACCACCGGGATCATCGCGGTGCGCCGGTCGGCGCGCAGCTCGGCGAGCGTGGTGAGCCCGTCCATGACCGGCATCATGACGTCGAGCAGGATCAGATCGGGGCGCCATTCGATCGCATCGCGCAGCGCCTCGCGACCGGACGGGCATTCGCGCACCCGGAACAGCGGATCGAGGCCGAGCGAGAGGTCGATGATCTCGCGGATGTCGGGTTCGTCGTCGACCGACAGGGTGTGAAGATTGATCATGCGACCTCCGTTCTCGCAGCCGCGAGTCCGCCATGCTTGGCGAGGACGAGGCGCACGATGCCGACGATGCGGTCGAGCGACAGGCGCGAGCCCGTCAGCGCCGATCGCACCCGCTGCGCGACCTGCGGGTCGGCGTCGGCGGAGAACGCCAGGGTCGTGATCGCATGCCCGCCATGGTCGCAGAGCGACTTCAGCAGGCCGAGCCCGGCATCGCCGACCTGCGCGAGGTCGACCACCGCGAGATCGAAGACGAGATTCGCGAGCGCTCGCTGCGCCCCGTCGATCGACTCGGCCGACACGATGTCGGCGTGCGCGCGCAGCGTCTCATGCAGGAAGCGGCGCAGCTCGCCGTCGGGCTCGAAATGCAGAACGCGCGGGCGCGGCGTTCCCGTATCGGCGATCGCGCGGTGGATGACGCGCACAAGTTGCCCACGGTCGGTGGGCTTGGGGAGCCAGTCGCACACCGCCAGTGCGCCGAATTGCAGTCGGGCGCACGGCTCCGGATTGAGGGCGAAGAAGATGACGGGCGTCGCGGCGTTCGGCGGCAGGGCACGCAGCTGGCGCGCCAGGCTGATGCCGTCGAGCTCCGGGGGCGTGAGGTCGATCAACAGCGCCGCATAGGGCGTGTCCGCCGCATGCGCCTGGGCGGCGGCCGCGGTTGCCGCCGCCTCGACGGAAAATCCCGCTCGGCGCAGCGCGTCCGCCAGCAATGCCGATGTGGCGGCATCGTTGTCGCACAGCAGGATCGGCGCGCCTGCGCTCTTGCGGCCGGCGCGATCCTGGGCCGCGGAGCTCGGAAGCTCGAAATAGAAGATCGTGCCGCCGCCCGGCGCCGCCTCGAAGCCGACCTTGCCGCCGTGCTGGTGAATGAGCTGCTTGACGATGCTCAGGCCGAGGCCGGTGCCGCCCTTCTGGCGCGCATCGGAGGAATCGGCCTGGGCGAATTTCTCGAAGATGCGCGGCTTGAATTCCTCCGGGATGCCGGGTCCCTGGTCGCGCACCCAGACGCGGACGTGCTCCGCCCGCCGCTCGACGCCGACCGTGACCTCGCCGCCCAAGGGCGAAAACTTGATCGCGTTGGAGAGCAGGTTGGTGATGATCTGGGCGAGCCGATCGCTGTCGGCGAACACTTCGCCCTCGTCCGACGCCTCGTCGAGCCGGATGCGCACGTGAAAGTCGTGCGCGAAGGCGCGATTGGCCTCCAGCGTCTGCTCCAGCAAGGGCCGCAATTCGAGATACTTGAGATGGAAGACGACCTGGCCGGCCTCGATCTTCTGCAGGTCGAGGATGTCGTTGATGAGCCGCACCAGCCGCTGGCTGTTGGCATGCGCGATCGCGAGCAGCCGCACCGCCGCATCGGGCAGATGGCCGGCCGCGTTGCCCATGAGCAGGCCGAGCGAGCCGGCAATCGAGGTGAGCGGCGTGCGCAGCTCGTGGCTCACCATGGCGACGAATTCGTCCTTGAGGCGCTCGAGCCGCTTGCGTTCGCTGATGTCGACGATCGTGCTCAGCACGATGATACCGTCGCGCGTGCGGATCGGATTGAGGCCGATTTCGACCGGAAACTCGCTCCCGTCCTTGCGCAAGCCCATGAGGTCGCGATTGTGGCCCATGGGGCGGCGCTCGGTATGGCGGGCGAAGTGGTCGCGGTGGCGCAGATGCTGGCGGCGCAGCCGCTCCGGCACGAGGATATCGACCGAACGGCCGATCAGCTCCTCGCGGCGATAGCCGAACAGGCGCTCGACCTCGCTGTTGACCATGACCATGGTGCCCGCCTCGTCGCACATCATCATGCCGTTCGGGCACGTTTCGACCGCCAGGCGGAATCTCTCCTCGCTCGCGGCATGCGGCGCGGCGGCAGCGCGATCGCCCGCCACCAGGTCGACCACCGCGGCGGGCGGGTCATCGGCAGGCCGAGGGCGCGAACGGCGTTGCGTTCGCGCGCGTGGCGGGCTGGGCCTCATGAACGTCGTCGCCCGCCGATCGCGTGAGCCGGCAAGCGTGCCGCCACAGGCGAGCCGTGCGGACATGGCAGTGCGACTGTCGGGGAGATCGTCATTGCGCCCTGGCTGGGAGCCGGTTCGACGTGCGGTCCTATTCCCAGTCTTCGTAACACAGCAATGACTGAAAACTTGTTAAGCGCAAATACTTTCGAAACAACTCAAAGTAAGTACAAGTAGCTACGCAGAAGAGCATAGACAAAACTACTGATCGCGACCGCGCCGCGCGGGGAGAACCGCCGGCGCGCGTCAGGCGCTGAGCTGGCGCGGATTGTCCTCGGGCGTCCGGCTCATCACGATGCGCATCAGGTCGACGGAGTTCTTGGCGCCGAGCTTCTGCATGATGTGGGCGCGATGGATTTCCACCGTTCGCCGGCTGATGCCGAGCTTGGTCGCGGCTTCCTTGTTGGAGGCGCACCCGACGATCTGGGCGAGCACCTCGTGCTCGCGCGGCGTCAGCGTGGCCGCGCCCGGGAAGGCGGGCCGCACCGGATCCCAGGCGCCGTAGTCGGGCGGGCGATGCGTCACCGAGTCCACCGCCTCGCGCACGCGCGGCACCAGATCCTCGCTCACGCGGAGCTTCTCGATATAGTCGAAGGCGCCGCGCTTGATCGCTTCGACCACGCCCGGAATGTCGCTGCGGCCCGACACCACCAGGATCGGCGCCGCGTAGTGCCAGGCGTCGAGCTTCGTGAGGATGTCGAGGCCGGAGCCGCCCGGCATGTGCAGGTCGAGGATGATGCAGGCGGGCGTTCTGGCGCGCGCCTCGTTGACCACCGAGCTGCCGTCGGCGAACAGCGTCACGTGAAAGCCCGCCGCGGCGAGCAGGGTCGCAAGCGACTCGCGCGCCGTCGGGTCGTCGTCAACGACGAAGATTTCGCGATTGGAACCGTTTACGACCGACATGTTGGCCGCTCCGTGCGCTAGAGCGAGTGCGACTCATGTCGATCGAAGGAGGTGCCGTTGAGCTCCGCGCCGCTGCCGGGGTCGACGCCCGGCGTCGCCGTGCACAAGTTCCCGAACACGAAGACGCGAATGGCGGAGGAGAGATTGCCGCGCCGGTTCTGATCGATCTCGCCGACGACGGCGGAGAGGGTGCGTTGATGATGGCGCGCGATCGACTTGAGCCCGTGCCAGAATTCATCCTCGAGGCTGATGCTGGTCTTGCGGCCAGCGATGACGACCGATCGCTTGGTGACTGTCGTATGCATGAATATACCCCATCGTTTGAGAAGGTTCTTTGTGTCGGCCTCAGCAAGCGCGCGCGGGGGTTTGTCGCGAGACGGCTGTAGGCGTCGCACGCAACACTATACTACCGGACGCTCACAACTTTACTTAGACGAGCGCCGCGATTCGAGTAAATTTTACCGTTTGATCAGTATTGCTGCTAGTGGTAGCATTACCTAGTTATTTATGACAGGTAAGTGACGGCCGTCGCGCCTCCATCTCGACCCGCGTCCCATCCTGAAAACCTTCGGCAGATATTGACGCAGGGGTAATTCACTTCGGCGCTCGCGCGACTTGTCGGCGATCTTTGTCTACAGGTCGATGATGCGGTCGCGCAGCGCGATAGCCACCGCCTGCGTGCGGTTGGCGGCGCCGAGCTTGCGGGCCGCGGTCTGCGTATGCTCGTCGACGGTGCGCTTGGAAATGCTCAGCGCGTTGCTGATCTGCGAGGCCGACTTGCCATGCGCCGCCCAGGTCAGGACCTCGCGCTCGCGTGCCGTCAACATGATCCGTTTCTCCGGAAGTGGGCCGCGCAGTCGGCGCATGCGGTCGAATGCATAGAGCGAGATCAGATGAATCGACGCTTTGTCGCTTGCCGACAGGTCGAGCTCGGCGGCCGCCGTCGACACGTATCCTTCCTCGCCGTTCGGTCCATGGATCGGGACCAGAAAGCCGCGCCGCAAGCCGAATTCCGCCGCGTGCTGCATCATCGAGACGACGCGCGGATCGGGATCGGCCCGATAGGACTCGGCGTCCCATTCGAACGGCATACGCGAGTGGACAGAGCGCCGCGATAGCGGATCGAAACGCGCATAGTCGTTTTCGATGTACAGCATGAAGAACTCGGCTGGCCAGCGCGAGGCCATGACCAGCTCTTCGAACGGCTGCCATTTCGTCGGCAGCCCCGTTACGATGAAGCTCTCGATGCCGAAGGGCGCGAACGAATGCTCCATCGCGTAGGTGACGTCGTCCAGCCGCGACATCCCCTCGATCTCGTCGACGAACGCCATTGCGTCGCGCGTGTGCTCACGCATTTCCCGGCGTACGGGCATGCAGGGGGCTCCGAGCCGCGTGCACAAGGGGGCTTCAGCAACCAATTATACACGCATCTGTGGTGCGAAATCATCAACTATGAAGTTCCAAAATCAACCTTTTGTCATTTAACGACATAGGGTTGTGTTCTGGACTATAACCTAATTCAGCGTCGTGCGCGCGCCGGCATCGGTGCCACTCCGATGAGGTGTCCCAGGGGAATCCTGCATCCGTGCCGCATGGTGACGATGCGTCAAGCACCTTCGTCATGATCGCGTATTGCGTAAGAATGCGACCGTCGCTCGTGGCGCTTGTCATATGCGACCGTGACTAGCACGGGACCACAACGGTGGTTGATCTCAATCGCAACTATCGGACATGCATCGTCGCGGACGATGATGCGGCCATTCAGCGCGTGCTGGCTACGCGAGCTGCGGCCGCGCGCCGAAGCGGTTCGCCACCCCGCGCGAGGTGCTCGATGCTTGCCGGGCGGCACCGCCCGCTTTCCACCCTCGCGATCTCGCGCTGCCGGCTTCCGATGCAATCGACGTCATCCGCGCGCTCGGTGCGCGGCACCTTCGCGGCGCGGTGCAATCGATCAGCGGTGAGGATCTCGGCCTGCGCCTGCCGCGCGGTCGCGGCTCGGCGCTTCGCTCAGCATCTCGGTTTGATCTGCCGCAAGGCGGCACGCCGCGATTCAGGCGATGGGTACGACATGTCCAAAGGGCCCGCACAACCAGCCGCCGGCGGCTTCAATTCATTCCTGTGCCCGAACTGCGCCAAGCCGATGACGCATGTGCGGACGATCTGGCGCGCCTTCCAAGACAATCTCGAAGTTCTCGAATGCCGACGGTGCAATATCTCGGTCAGCCAAACCGTCAAGCCGAAAGCGAACGAATGAGAATGTAGAGAGCCCCGGACGAAACCCCCGAGACGCCCAGGGCTCCCTCCATACCCCGGCACGGGAATGCCTCCCGCGTCGGCGGATGCTCTTTTGTGTCATGACGCGCCCGCGTCTTGCAACCTTCGTTTTTGCCAGTCCGGATGTTCCCGCCCTTGACGTTGCGCGAAGGTCGCGCGGGTCGATGCTCAGCCTTTCGCTGTGCGCGCCATCGCCCAGCGCAGCACGGTCGCGCGCGATCGAGCCGCAAACCCGCCGCGCGGACACAAGGCCGATGACGCCGATCACCGCGAGCGAGGCGAGCTTCACGTCGGTGTTGAGCAATTCCCTTGGCGTCGATGAAGACCCAGCCGAGCCCCCGTCTGACGCCGCCAGCATTGCGGCGCCGACCACTGCGATCGACGCGCGCCGGAAGGCGTGACGCATGCCCGTGACGACGCAGGCATCGAGGTTGACGCCGCGCGATGCCCACCCTACGGATGGCCCGACGAGCGCATATCCCGGCGAAAGCCTGCCCCGGACTTCATCCGGATGGACGGCGGTTTGCCGGCAAGGATATGCGCCAATCAATGAATCCAGAGCATATCCCGATTCCGCCGGAATGGAATGTGCTCCTAGTGCGACGGGTCGGGGAGACGGGCATGGCGCAAGGCAATCAGAAGATCGGCTGGATCGGCATGGGCCGCATGGGGTTCGCCATGGCCGAGCGGCTGGTCAAGGCCGGCTACGACCTGTCGGTGTGGAATCGCACGAAATCGAAGGCCGAGCCGCTCGCCAAGAGCGGCGCCAAGGTGGTCGACCGGCTCGCCGATCTCGCTGGCGTCGACGTGCTGTTCTCGATCGTCTCGGCGGGGCCCGATCTCGACGAGGTCTATTTCGGCAAGTCCGGCGTCGTGACGACCGGCGGCAACAAGCTGCCGAAGATCTTCGTCGACTGCTCGACCATCGCGGTCGAGGAGTCCGTCGCGGTGCGCAAGCGCCTCGCCGAGCGCGGCAGCGACTACATCTGCGCGCCGGTGAGCGGCAATGCGAAGGTGATCAAGGCCGGCAAGCTGTCGTCGGTCGCGTCCGGGCCGGAAGCCGCCTTCCGCGCGGTCGAGCCGGTGATCAAGGCGTTCGCGCCGCGCGGCGTCTCCTACGTGGGCGAGGGCGAGCTCGCGCGCGTGTGCAAGATCGCGCACAACGTCATGCTCGGCGTGGTGATCGAGAACCTGATCGAGATCACGCTCCTGGTGAACAAGATGGGCGTGCCGCGCCATGCCTTCCTGTCGTTTCTCAACAACGGCGTGATGGGCTCGATGTTCACCGCCTACAAGTCGCCGGCGCTGGTCAATCTCGACTGGACGACCACGTTCACGCCCGAGCTGTTGCGCAAGGATCTCGACCTCGGCCTCGAGCTCGGCCGCGAGATGGACGTGCCGATGCCGGTGACGGCGGCGGCGCGCGAAATGCTGCAGGCGCACTTCGGCGTCGCGCAGCTGCAGAAGAATCGCGACCAATACCTGCAGCAGGACTTCGCCGCCCTGATGGAGACCATGGCGCTCGCCGCCGGCATGAAGCTCGTGAGCGAGAACCGCAACGTGCCGACCGGGCTGGAGAGCTGAGCGCTCGACCGGCGCGGTCGCCCGTCCGCGCGGGCCGGAAACGTCAACGCCCCGGCGCACCCCGGGTTCCCGGCCGGCGCACGATTTCCTGATCGCCGCGCGGCGGTGACGCAATTGCGCCCATGCGATGGCGCACATAGATTCATGATTTATGGCAGCACGGGCGGCATCGCAGCGGGCCGCTTGGCGGAAAACGCGTCGGGACGCACGGTGCCCAGTTCCTCGGCGATCAAGCAGCCTTCTTCCCAACCGCGTGCGCGGCGGTTCTGGCGAAAGCCATGGTCGTTGCGCACCGCCCTCGGCTTGTTCGCCCTGACGCTTCTGCTCCCGGTTGTCTTGTTCTTCGCGCTGCAGTACCGCGCCGCGCTGGCCGAGAAACAAGCGGACGTCGAACGCGGCGGCATCACGTTCGCGCGTGCGGTCGCCGATGACGTGAACCGCGAGCTGCAGATCGAGCGCGGGCTGCTCAAGGCGCTGGCGACATCGCCCTCGTTGCGCGACGGCGACTACACGGCCTTCCACGCCCAGGCCATGGCGGCGCTCAAGGGCGACCAGGGTTGGATTGCGCTCCTGCGCGGCGACGGCACCCAGCTCATCAATACGCTGGCGCCGGCCGGGACGTTGCTCGATCCCGTGCGCAACACCGACGCGCTGCAGCGGGTGCTGCATGGGGGCGCGCCGGAGGATTCCGATCTCTTCGTCAGCCGACTGAGCAAGCGCAAGGTGATCGCCGTGCTCTACCCGGTCGGCCATGACGACCTGGTGCTGAGCGGCGCGCTGCCGGTCGAGCACCTCAACGACGTCGTGCGCACGGACGTGCCGCCCGACCGGATCGCGGTCCTCTACGACCGCGAAGGCCGCGTGATCGCGCGCAGCCAGGACCCGGCCGAGTTCGTCGGCAAGCTCGCCAGCCCCGAGCTGCGCGCGCACATTGCCGGCGCGCGCGAGGGTTCGCTGACCTTGCAGACGGCCGCCGATGCGGGCAGCTTCACGGCGTTCACCCATCTTTCCAACGGCTGGACCAGCGCGATCGAAGCGCCGCGCGAGATCGTCAACGGGCCCATGCGCGCGTGGGAACGCCAGATGCTGCTCAAGCTCATCGGCTTTGCGGCGCTCGCCTTCGTCGGCGCTGCCGCGGCCGGCGAATGGATCGCGCGCTCGATCGCGCAGCTCGCCAAGGCGGCGCGCCGGATCGGCAGCGGCGAGATTTCCCCGCCGGTGTCGACCAGCCTGCGCGAGGTCAACGACGTCGGCGAAGCGCTCAGCCGCGCCTCGCACGACCGCCAGCGCGCCGAGGCGGCGATGCGCGAGAGCGACATGCGCTTCCGCGCCATCGTCGACCAGGCGACCGCCGGCATCTCGATCGTCGACCTCGACGGCCGCTTTCGCTTCGCCAACCGCCGCCATTGCGAGATCACCGGCTATTCGAGCGAGGAGATCCGCGAAAGGTCGCTGATCGACATCACCCATCCGGACGACCGGCCGAGAAATCTCGAGCTGCTTGCCGCGATGATGACCGCCGGCACCGCCTACACGATCGACAAGCGCTTCCTGCGCAAGGACGGCCGTACGATCTGGGTGCAGGTCAGCAGCGTTGCGGTGCGCGACGCCGGCGGCGTTCCGCAATACGCCATCGGCCTCGTGCTCGATATCGACGCGCGCAAGCACGCGGAAATCGCCAATGCCCACCTCGCCGCCGTGGTGGCGTCCTCGGCCGACGCGATCGAGAGCCTCTCGCTCGACGGCACGATCCTGACCTGGAACCACGCCGCCGAGCGGCTGTACGGCTACGCCGCCAAGGAGGCGATCGGCCGCGCGCTCGACCTGATCGTGCCGCCGGAGCAGTCCGGCGAGATCGCGCGCACGATCGCCGCGGTGAGCGCCGGCAGGAACCTGCCGATCGAGACCCGACGCCGGCGCAAGGACGGCACGCTGGTCGAGGTCGCGGTCGACGCCGCGCCGATCCGCACCGCCGACGGCACGGTGGTCGGCATTTCCAAGATCACCCGCGACATCTCCGAGCGGCGTCGCGCCGAGGCCGCGCTGCAGGAGCGCGAGGAGCAGTTCCGCACCCTGGCCAACTCGGTGCCGCAGCTCGTGTGGATGGCCGATCCCAGCGGCAGGATCGATTGGTACAACGAGCGCTGGTTCGAGTACACGGGCACGACCTGCGAGGAGGTCAAGGGCGACGGCTGGCAGCGCGTGCACGACCCGGCGGTGTTGCCCGAGGTGCTGGCGCGCTGGAGCGAGTCGGTGCGCACCGGCAGGCCCTTCGAGATGACGTTCCCGCTGCGCGGCGCCGATGGATCGTTCCGTCCCTTCCTCACCCGCGTCGTGCCGTTGCGCGACAGCGAGGGCCGCGTGGTGCACTGGGTCGGCACCAACACCGACATCAAGGCGCAGGTCGAGCACGAGAAGCACCTCAACTTCGTCATGCGCGAGCTGTCGCATCGCTCGAAGAACCTGCTCGCGGTGGTGCAGGCGATGGCGCGCCAGACCATGCAGCACAGCTCGGGCTTCGAGGATTTCGAGGGCCGCTTCATGGGCCGGCTGCACGGCCTCGCGCGCTCGCACGACGTGCTGGTGCGCCAGGACTGGACCGGCGCGACGATCCGCGACCTGGTCACCGCCCAGCTCGCGCCGTTCGTGCGCGAGGACGGCACGAGCATCGACATGCGCGGCCAAAACCTGATCCTCAAGCCCGACGCGGTGCAGAATCTCGGCTTCGCGCTGTTCGAGCTCGGCACCAATGCCGTGAAGTACGGCGCGCTTGCGGCCCCGGCCGGCAAGATCGCGGTTGACTGGGAGCTGGTCGAGAGCGACGGGCGCAAATGCGTGCGGTTCGTCTGGCAGGAGCAGGGCGGCCCGCCGGTCGAGCAGCCGGTGCGCAAGGGTTTCGGCGCCATGGTGATCGAGCGCTTCATCGCCGTGACGTTCGGCGGCCGGGTCGAAAGCCTGTTCCTGCCGGAAGGCTTCTGCTGGACGCTGGAGATCCCCGCCGAGCATCTGCTGAGCGAGGCGTCCGCCAATCATCCCACGGTCGTGCGCCAAGTTGCGGCGCAGTAGGCCAGTCTCGCCCATCCTCGACGTCAACCGCACGCCGATTCCGCAGGGCGCGACGCCGCTGGCGCCGCTCCCGTCTCAGCGGTGACGGCGATAGTGATGATAATAGTGGTGGTAGACGTGAACGCGTCCATGCGCGCCCGTCACGTGGCGACCGCCGCCGACCACGAAGGTGCGGCACTCGGCGCTGAGCGCTCGCGCGTTGCGCCGCAGGCAGACGCCGACCTTGGCGCGGTCGGGAATGAATTCGTTGCACAGGCGGAAGGCGTCGTTGCTGCAGGCCTGCTCGGGCGTCATCCCCTGGGCGGCGGCCGGAACGGGCGCAAGCGACACCAGTGCGAGCCCGACCAGCAGGCCGGCGCTCGCCGGCGACAGCGTGCAAATGCGTTTCAATTCAAGCGTTCTCATGTCGTCTCTCGTTCTTGGTTGGTGGGGGCTGCGCCCTCCCGCTGGCGCAGAAAAGTGGCACAAATGGGCGGCGCGCGCCGCAACCTGTCACAGGTGTCGTTACGGGAACAACGCGCCTGCGGCGATCCAGGTGCGCCGATGTCAACCCGAGAAGATCGGGCGCGCCGTCGCCGCGATCATTTGCGGCTGGCCTTCTTGGTGGACGGAGGCTTCTTGGCGGACTTTGGCGGCGCCGCCGGCGCCTCGGCCGCCGCGACGGCCTGGGCGCAGTCGGCCTCGAGGTTGCCGGCGTCGAGGGCCCGCTTGAGGCAGGCCGTGACGCTCGGAATCACGACCAGGTAGTCCTTGCACAGGGTCTGCACATCCGCCTTGCACTGCTCCGGCACCGCGAACACCTCGGCGCAGGCGGCGCTCAGGTTCGCCTTCCCGCGCTTGAGGCAGGCGACGATCTGCGCCACGTCCGGCACGTAGTCGTTGCACAGGCGCTGCACGTCGGGCGTGCAGGCCTTGCGCTGCTTGGCGTCGATGTCGTTGACGAAGCGGTCGTCGCCGCTCTGCGCCGATGCGGCGAACGAGCACAACGATAGTCCCGCCGCGAGGCAGAGCGCGGTCGCCAGATTCGATCGCATGCGAATGGCATTCCCCTATGGTCTCGCGCAGCCGTCTTGCCGCTCGCGCGGGGCCAAGCCCGGACAAATTGCATTCTACGCCGGATTGCAGCGTGTCGCCACGAGGAATTGCAATGACGATTGTGGCCGAGTTCAGACCATGCGAGCGCATGTCCCGGCGAAGTGGATACCGGTTCGCCGATGAAGGACATGCGCCAAACAGTGAATGCGACCGATCAGTACCGGTTGGCGATCGGCAGCTCCTCGGCCGGGAACAGCGTGATCACGCGGCAGCCCTTGTCGGTGACCACGACCTCCTCCTCGATGCGCGCCGCCGAGTAGCCGTCCTTGGCCGGACAGTAGGTCTCGAGCGCGAACACCATGCCCTCCTTGATCTCGGTCGGATGCGACAGCGAGACCACGCGCGAGATGATCGGCCGCTCGTGCAGCGCCAGGCCCAGGCCGTGGCCGAACTGCAGGCCGAATGCCGACATCTCGTCGGGGAAGCCGAAATCCTCCGCGCGCGGCCACACGCTGCAAACCTGGTCGGTCATGACGCCCGGCTTGATCATGTCGATCGCGAGGTCGAGCCATTCGCGCGCCTTCTTGTAGGCGTCGTGCTGCACCGGCGTCGCCCGCCCGACGTTGAACGTGCGGTAGTAGCAGGTGCGGTAGCCCATGAAGCTCTGCAGGATGTCGAAGAACGCCTGGTCGCCCGGCCGCAGCATGCGGTCGGTGAAGTTGTGCGGATGCGGGTTGCAGCGCTCGCCCGAGATGGCGTTGATCGCCTCGACGTCGTCGGAGCCGTTACGATAGAGGAACTCGTTGACCATGGCGACGATGTCGTTCTCGCGCACGCCGGGCTTGAGCTTCTCGTTGATCAGGTGATAGGCGCCGTCCACCATCGCGGCGGAGCGGTTGAGCAGCGCGATCTCGTCCATCGACTTGATCTCGCGCGCCTCCAGCATCACCTGCTGGCCGTCGTGCACGCGCAAGCCGGCGTTCTGCAGCTCGAACATCATCGGGGGCTCGATGATGTCGACGCCGACCGGCATGTCGGCGACGCCCGCCTCCTTGAGCAGCGACGCGATCTCGCCGGCGTGATGGCGCATCAGCCCGAACGCCGGATTGACCGTGCCGCGCAGGCCGATCAGCCCGGCCTTGCAGTTCTCCGGCGCGAGCCACGGCGTGTAGAGCTTGTGGTGCACGGCGGCCGAGCCGAAGTCCCACAGGATCGGCTCGCCGGTGCGGGTGAGCAGCGCCCAGCGGCACAGCTTGTCGCGCTCCCATTCGCCGATCTTGGTCGACGTGATGTAGCGGATGTTGTTGACGTCGAAGACCAGCAGCGCGCCGAGCTCGGAATTCTCCAGCGCCTGCTTGACGCGCGACAGCCGATAGCGGTGCAGCCGCCGATAGTCGACCCGTTCCTCGAAATCGACTCCCATGGTGCCGAGCGCCGGCAGCGCGCGGCCCCAGTTGAAGCGCGGATTGATGTCCTCGGCGCGGATTTCACGAGCACGGGTGTCCATGATGGCCTCCTGCCTTCTCGTCATTGCGAGCCCTCGGGTCTTGCCTTCGGCAAGCCCAAGGATGAACTCCGTGAAGCAATCTCGCTCCACTTGCGTATGCACCTGCGGGTCGAGATTGCTTCGGCGCGCTGCGCGCGCCTCGCAATGACGAGCCTACTCCGCCGCCGCCCGCGCGGGCGAGGCGGCCGAGACCAAATAATCCATCGCCGCCTGCACGCCGCCCTTCTTGTGCGGCACGCCGGCAAGCGCCAGCGTCATCTCGGTCGAGGCGAGCGCGCCCATCAACATCGTCTCGTTGACGTCGCCGAGATGGCCGATGCGGAACATCTTGCCGGCGAACGGGCCGAAGCTTGCGCCGTAGGAGATGTTGAAATGCTCGAGCGCGATCGCGCGGAACGCATCGCCGTCGTGGCCCTCGGGCATCAGCACCGCCGTGATGGTCGGCGAGTAATACTTCGCGTCGCGGCAGATGATCTCCAGCCCCCAGCCGCGGATCGCGCGGCGCGTCGCCTCGGCGAGGCGGTGATGGCGCGCGAACACGTTGTCGAGGCCTTCCTCGTGCAGCATGTCGATCGCGACGGAAAGGCCCTGCAGCATCTGCGTCGCCGGCGTGTAGGGGAAGAAGCCCTGCTTGTTCATGGTCAGCATGTCGTCCCACCCCCAGAACGACTTGGTGAGCTTCGAGGTCTTCGACGCCGCCAGCGCCTTGTCGCTGATCGCGTTGAACGACATGCCGGGCGGCAGCATCAGGCCCTTCTGCGCCCCGCCGACGGTCACGTCGACGCCCCAGTCGTCGTGCCGGTAGTCGGTCGAGGCGAGCGACGAGATGGTGTCGACCATGAACAGGGCCGGATGCCCGGCGCGGTCGATCGCCTTGCGGATCTCGGCGATCGGCGACAGGCAGCCGGTCGCGGTCTCGTTGTGCAGCACGCACACCGCCTTGATCTCGTGCTTCTTGTCCTCCTTGAGCCGCGCCTCGATCACCGCCGGATCGGCGCCGACGCGCCAGTCGGTCTTGATGAACTCGGGGACCAGCCCGAGCTTCTGCGCCATGTTCTTCCACTGGGTGGCGAACTGGCCGGTCTCGACCATCAGCACCTTGTCGCCGGGCGACAGCGTGTTGACCAGGGAGGCCTCCCAGGCGCCCGTGCCGGTCGCCGTGTAGATGATGACCGGGCTCGTGGTCTTGAAAATGGTCTTGATGCCGTCGAGGCAGCGCCGCGCGAGCTTGGCGAATTCCGGACCCCGGTGATCGATGATCGGGGTGTCCATGGCGCGCAGGATGCGGTCGGGCAGCGGCGTCGGCCCGGGGATGTGCAGGAAATGCCGGCCGGGGGTGCGCGATGAGTTCTTCGACATGATTTTCCTTCGATTCTTGTATCCGATTCTTGTATCGGCAGGGCGGCCGGAAGGCGCGGCTGAAAGGGGGGGATTCGGCCTGCAGGCCCGGCGGCTTGCCGCCATGAATGACGAATGCGAATGTCAGTCAAGCCCGTTCACGCTGGGGTGAAAGCTTGCTCCGAATGCTGCCCGGGATAGCTTCCGGTTCGCCGATCGGGGCGTGGGCAAGAAAACCATTCGCCGAAGGATCCTGACGTATGGCCGATAGCGTGATGCCGGGGCTCGAACGCCGGCTCAAGGCCGAGGTCGCCGGCGATATCGGCTTCGACCGGTTCACCCGCGGCCGCTACGCCACCGACGCCTCCCATTACCAGATCATGCCGCTCGGGGTGGTCATGCCGCGCACCGTCGCGGACGCCGCGCGGGCGATCGCGCTTGCGCGCGAGGAGCGCGTCACCGTGCTGGCGCGCGGCGGCGGCACCTCGCAGGCCGGGCAGACCGTCAATCATTCGCTGGTGATCGACTGCTCGAAATACTTGAACCGCATGCTCGATCTCGACGTCGCCGGCCGCCGCTGCCTGGTCGAGCCCGGGATCGTGCTCGACGACCTCAACCGCCAGCTCAAATCCCACGGCCTCTGGTTCCCGGTCGACATCTCGACCGCCTCGCGCGCCACCATCGGCGGCATGACGGCGAACAATTCCTGCGGCGCACGTTCGCTGCGCTACGGCAACACGCGCGAGAACGTGCTCGCGATCGACGCGATCCTCGCCGACGGCAGCAAGGCGCATTTCGGCCCGGCGGCGCGCGACCTCTCCGACGTCTCCCCGGCGCTGCGGCCGCTTGCCGCCGATCTGCTGGCGCTCGGCGCCCGCGAGGCCGACGAGGTCGCGGCGCGCTTTCCGCAGGTGCAGCGTCGGGTCGGCGGCTACAATCTCGACGCGCTGCTGCCCGGCCGCAACGATCTCAACCTCGCGCACATCCTGGTCGGCTCGGAGGGCACGCTCGGCTTCTCCACCCAGATCGAGCTCAAGCTCTCGCCCTTGCTCGGGCGGCGCGCCGTCGGCGCCTGCCATTTCGGCCGCTTCCATGACGCGATGGATGCGGCGCAGCACATCGTCAAGCTCGCGCCGATCGCGGTCGAGCTGGTCGACCGCACCATGATCGGGCTCGCCCGCGATATCGCGATGTTTCGCCCGACGCTCGAGGCGTTCGTGCGCGGCGATCCCGACGCGGTGCTGCTGGTCGAGTTCGCCGAGGACGCGTGGGACGAGAGCCTGCGCCGGATGAAGCAGCTCAGCGTCCTGATGGGCGATCTCGGCTTCGCCTGGGACAAGACGGGGGCGCAGCACGGCGGCGTGGTCGAGGTGCTCGACCCGAAGCTGCAGGCGGCGATCACCGAGCTGCGCACCGCCGGCCTCAACATCATGATGTCGATGAAGGAGGAGGGCAAGCCGATCTCGTTCGTCGAGGACTGCGCCGTGCCGCTGGCGCATCTCGCCGATTACACGGCGCGCCTCACCGAGGTCTTCGAAAAGCACGGCACGCGCGGCACCTGGTACGCGCATGCCTCGGTCGGCTGCCTGCACGTGCGCCCGGTGCTCAACCTGCGGCTCGACAAGGACAAGGCGGCGATGCGCGCGATCGCCGAGGAAGCCTTCGCGATGGTGCGCGCCTACAAGGGCTCGCATTCGGGCGAGCACGGCGACGGCATCGTGCGCTCCGAGTTCCACGCATTCATGTTCGGCGAGCGCCTGGTGCGCGCCTTCGAACAGGTGAAGGACCGCTTCGACCCGCATGGGCTGTTCAACCCCGGCAAGATCGTGCGCGCGCCGAAGTTCGATGATCGTGCCAACTTCCGCTACGGCCCCGGCTATCGCGGCGAGGCGATGACCACCGCGCTCGACTGGTCCGCCTATCCGGGCGCCGGCGGCGGTTTCGAGGGCGCGGTCGAGATGTGCAACAACAACGGCGCCTGCCGGGCGCTCGCCGGCGGCGTGATGTGCCCGTCCTACCGGGTGACGCGCGAGGAGCGCGACCTGACGCGCGGCCGCGCCAATGCGCTGCGGCTCGCCATCACGGGCCAGCTCGGGCCGGATGCCTTCACGTCCGACGAGATGGCCGCGACGCTGAAGCTCTGCGTCTCCTGCAAGGCCTGCCGGCGCGAATGCCCGACCGGCGTCGACATGGCGCGCATGAAGATCGAGGTGCTCGCCGGGCGGGCGAAGCGCTTCGGCCTCGGATTGCACGAGCGGCTGGTGGGGTGGCTGCCGCGTTATGCGCCGTATGCGGCGCGCGTGCCATGGCTGATGAACTTGCGCGATGTGTTGCCAGGTGGCGCGTTGCTGTCGGAATCGATTGCGGGCTTTTCATCGCGCCGCTCGCTCCCGCGCTGGCGGCGCGATTGGTTCAAGGACTCTGAGCCTGCGCCCCCTCCCCCGCTTGCGGGGGAGGGCGGGGAGGGGGAAGCCACGAGTCCGGACGCTGGCCCACTTGCCCCCTCCCGCGCGCTTCGCGCGTATCCCTCCCCCGCAAGCGGGGGAGGGGAAGAAAACGAAGTCATCCTCTTCGCCGACACTTTCAACCGGTACTTCGAGCGCGAGAACCTCGACGCCGCGCTCGCGGTCTTGGCCGCCGGCGGCTACCGCGTGCACATCGCCACACCCACCGATGGCGCGTCGCGTCCGCTGTGCTGCGGCCGCACCTTCCTGTCGATCGGCCGGGTCGACGAAGCGCGGAAGGAAGCCGAGCGCACGCTTGCGGCGCTCAGCGCCCATGTCGCGCGCGGCGTGCCGGTGATCGGGCTGGAGCCGAGCTGCATCCTCGGCTTCCGCGACGAGATCCCCGCCATCATCCGGGATGCGCGCGCGCCGGCGCTGGCGCAGCATGCCCTCACGTTCGAAGAGTTCCTGGCCCGCGAGGCGAAGGCCGGCCGGCTCGACCTCCCGCTCGCACCGATCGGCGCGCGCGCTCTCGTGCACGGCCACTGCCACCAGAAATCCTTCGACGTCTTCGCGCCGGTCGAGGCCGTGCTCAACCTGGTGCCGGATCTCAAGGTCGACATCATCGAGTCGAGCTGCTGCGGCATGGCGGGCTCGTTCGGCTATGCGGCCGACACGATCGACGCCTCGCTCGCCATGGGCGAGCTCACGCTGCTGCCGGCGGTGCGCAAGGCGCCGCCCGATGCGCTGATCGTCGCCGACGGCACCTCGTGCCGGCACCAGATCAAGGACGGGACGGGTCGCGCCGCGCTGCATGTGGCGCGCGTGCTGGCGATGAGCCTCGCGGCGGCGCGATAGCGTCAGCGCAGGTTCCGGCGAAGTGGATGCCGGTTCGCCGATAAGAACATGCGCCAAGCCAAAGAATCACCATCACCATCATCCGCCTTGCGGCTGGACCGCAAACCCGTCATATGGCGTGCGGCCCCCAAGCAAGACCCCGAGACAAGAGCCCGCAAGGGAGGAATTCTCCATGCCGGACGCGGCGCCAACGCGGCCCAGTCATCGCCGCTGGTACACTTTGGGGCTGATCTCGCTCCTCTACCTCGTCACCTATCTCGATCGCGTCAACATTTCGAGCGCGATGCCGGTCATCAGCAAGGAGTTCGGCTTCGACAAGGCCGCGACCGGCATCATCTTCAGCGCCTTCGTGTGGGCCTATGCGATCTTCCAGGTTCCCGGCGGATGGCTCGCCGACCGGTTCGGCGCCCGCGCGGTGCTGATGGGGATCGTGGCCTACTGGTCGATCATGACCGGCGCGACCGCGCTCGGTTTCGGATTCATCTCCTTCGTGATCATTCGTTTCCTGTTCGGCATCGGCGAAGCCGGCGCGTTTCCGAGCGCGACGCGGGCGATGCAGCTCTGGTATCCGCGCCAGGAGCGCGGCTTCGTGCAGGGCATCACTCACAGCGCGAGCCGGCTCGGCGCCGCGATCGCGCCGCCGATCGTCGTGGTGATCATCGCGGGCGGGCAATTCTCCATCCCGCTGCCGTTCGGCGGCGACTGGTCGCACCTCGCCATCGCCATGCCGGCGTTCGGCTGGCGCTCGGTCTTCTACATCTGCGGCGGCGCCGGCGTGCTGTGGGCGCTCCTGTGGTACGTGAGCTACCGCAACCTGCCCGAGGAGCATCCCAAGGTTAACCGCGCCGAGCTCGCGCATATCCGCGGCGTCGACGCGCAGGGCAACGTCAAGGCGGCCGTCATGGAGAAAAAGGCCGCCGACGTGCCGTGGGCGACGCTGCTCACCTCGCCCAACATGTGGGCGATCATGTGCGCCTACTTCACCTACGTCTATTGCCTGTGGATCTTCCTGAGCTGGCTGCCGTCCTATCTCGTCGACTTCCGCCATTTCACCCTGCTCAAGGTCGGCATCTTCGCGTCGCTGCCGCTGTTCGCCGGCGTCATCGGCGACACCGCCGGCGGGCTCGCGACCGACTGGATCCTCGCCAGGACGCGCAACACCAGGCTTGCCCGTCGCTCGGTCGCGATCGTCGGCCTCCTCGGCTGCGCGCTCTTCATCGTTCCGGCAGCGCTCACGGCCGATGCCTACGTCGCCGTGTATTGCCTGACCGGCGCCATGTTCTTCCTCGAATTCACCATCGGTCCCTCCTGGGCGGTGCCGATGGATGCGGGCGGCAAGTATTCCGGAACCGTGTCCGGCATGATGAACATGGCCGGCAATATCGGCGGGGCGCTGTCGCCGATGGTGTTCGGGTTCCTGGCGCAATACGGCAACTGGCAGGCGCCGTTCATCGTCGCCGCCGTCCTGCTCGTGCTCGGCGCCGGCGTCTGGGCCTTCTGGCTCGACCCCGAGCGCTCGGTGGTCGACGAGCCGCCGACCGGCTGATCGGATCGCCTCGCCGCTTCCCCACTTCCGTTCTCAAAATGCCACCCGCACGCCGCCTCGGGCGCCGACATTGGTCGAGTGGTCCGATGTGGCGATGTATTCGCCCGCACCGAACAGCGAGACGCCGTCGCGCATGCGCCATTCGAGGCCGAGACCCGCAAGCCCGCCGACGACGCTGTTCTGCCCGGGCGTCACGAACGGCAGGTTCGCGCCGAGGAGCACCGTGTTGACGGTCGTGTCGCCGATCCGCTGCAGTCCCAGCGCCCCGACGTACACGCTCGCGAGCATCAGGTCGCCCTGCCCGAACATGGCGGCATGGGTGAGCTTGAGCTCGCCGCGCTCCTCGAGGTCCTGCGTGGTGCGGTTGGCGACCGTGAGGTTCGCGGTCGAGCCGCTCTCGGTGTAGCCGCCGAAGAAGCCGGCGACGTAGCGGACCTTGACCGAGGGGGTGAGCGTGTCGTTCGCCCACAGCGGAAAGACGACGCCGTACTTGATCTGCGGGCTCACATAGGCGCTCGCGTAGCTCGCGGTCGCGATCTCGATGCCGCCCGGCGCGAGGTTGTTGTTGATGGTGCGTGACGTAGCATTGCTGCTCGCCCCGCCGTGCAGCGCGAAGTCGAGGAAGGAGGGGGCGCCGAACGACGCGAAGGCGTAGCGCCCGTAGAGCCCGCCGAAGCCGGTGTCGGTCCGGCTGCTCCCCGAGTTGAGCGCGATCGACATGCGGCTCTCGCCGCCGCCCGCGAACAGGCCGAGCCGCAGGTCGGGCCGCGCCAGCACGTCGAAGCCGACCGCGCCGCCCGCATAGTCGGTGACCGCATGCAGGCTCAGGCCATCCTCCTGCTGCACGCGCTCGCCCGCGAAGGCGCGCGCCCACACGGCGCGCCCGTCGCCTGCCACCATGGTCGGAGCCTTGAACACGGGGCTCTCGTTGCCCGCATAGGCGAGGCCCGGGATCGACGCGAAGGTGGCCTCGACGCGCGCCGCCGCGCTGCCGCGCTCCGCCGGTGCGAACGCGGTGGAGAGCGGCCCGTTCGCGGTCGCCAGGGTGCCGCCGACCGAGTCGAGGATGCCCGAGACGCCGCCGGTGAAGTCCATCAAGTTCTTGTCCGCGAGGCCGAACGGCGTCACGTCGATCGAGGCGGCCTGGTTGCCGGAGACCGCGAACGGCGCGGCGCCGGTCACCGTGAACACGCCGTTCGAGAATATGTTCTGCCCGAAGGTCAGGTTGTTGTTGCCGCCGTTGAGCTGGATGGCGTCGTTCGAGCCGAGCACGATCGCGCCCTGGATGTGCGAGCCGGTCAGGATCGTGAGCGTATCCTGGCCGAAGAAGCCAAAATTGATCGCCGTGCCGTTGGTGGCGATGATGTTGCCGGCGTTGACGACCGTCGACGAGGAGACGGGCGAGATCGCGAACCCGCCGATGACGGTCCCGGTATTGACCAGGTGGATGGTGGTGGCGGTCATGCCGAAACCGCCGAGATCGGTGCCGATGATCGCGCCGGAATTGACGACGTTCATGGTGCCGCTCGCACGCATGCCCGATGTGCCCATGATGAGCCCGGAATTGCTGACGTTCATGTCCATTGCGCCGACGCCGTTGCCTTGCGCCGTGACGCTTCCCGAGTTGGTGAGATTCACCACCACGGCGCTGATGCCCGAGTTGACGCCGAAAATGGCCCCCGAATTGGTGACGTTCGCGAGGTTTCCGCCGTTGATGCCGTAGCTGAACCCCCCGCCCGTGGACGAGATCGTCCCAGAGTTGGTCACCGTCGCGGCCGTCGCGGAATTGATTGCAGTGCCGTTCGCGCCGTTGACGGTCACCGTGCCCGTGTTGTTGACCGTCGTGCCGTTCGCGGAGTCGATCGCGTTGCTGTTGGCGCCGGTGGCCGAAATCGTTCCCGAATTGACGACGCTCGTCGTGATGCCGAAGATTGCGCCGCCCATGGCGGCATTCGTCTTCGAGATCGTCCCGGTATTGACGACGTTCACGGCGCCGGCGGAGGAGAAGATCCCTTCGAGCCCGCCCGTGATGGTGCCGGAGTTGGTGACGGTCGCGGTGTTGTTGGTGAAAATGCCGATTGAGCCGCCGGAGACGAGCCCCGCGTTGTTCACGTTCGCGTTGTTCACGGTCACGATGCCGTCGGTCGTGCCCGTGATGGTCCCCTGATTGGTCGCGGTCAGCGTCTGATTGTCGAGGATCCCGACAGCGCCGCCCGAGACGGTCGTGCCGGCCGGATTGGTGCAGGCCTGATTGGTGCCGGTGGTCGCGCATTGCGCCAGCGCCTGCGACGGCAGCACGCCGCAGGCCGCGACGAGGCACGCCATGATTTGCATCCGTCCAGCAATGCGTCGCGGCAAGCCATGTACTCCAGCCATTCTCGTTCTCCCGCGGCCCGACATGGGGCCAACAGGGGTCATCGTTATCGCGGTTCCGGCGAATCGTTTTGTCCGGCGCTTGACTGCGCTTGGACTGCAATGGCGTGCGTCGATTCGCGTCTGAACTGTTGTTGTGAAGTCACGCCGGCGGCCGGCGCGCGCGAATGACTTGTCCTGACGTGGACTTCTCTTGGACTGGACGTGACTGCGCACGTCAAACGTGCTGCAACGGCGCGCGTTCTGACGTAAAGTAAGCGCGAGGCTGGGGATTCCCGGCGCGCGCGCGATGCTATGAAAAAGCTCGTCTTTTCCAGCGACGATCTGCCGTCCGGCCTGGACGACCGCGCCCGCTTCAAGCTGTGGCAGGATATCTTCGCCGGCACCCATGGCTCGTTCGATGCAGTCCCGCTGCCCGACCATCCGTTCTCCGCCCGCGCCGAATTCCTCCGGCTCGATCGAATGGTTCTCGGCCGCCATTCGGTGACGACGCGCAGCGTGTCGCGCTCGCGCCAGCAGATCGCCGCCGCCCCGACCGAATACTACGGCTTCAGCTTCAACCGCGGCGTCGCGCCGCTGCTGCGCGTGCAGCGCGGCGACGAGCGCGCGATGGCGGCGGGCGGCGCGACCTTCCAGTCGTTCGTCGAGCCGCTGTCGGTCAAGGCCAATGCACCGAGCGAATGGCTCAGCATCATGATCCGGCGCGAGACGATCCGCGCGCTCGTCCCGGGCGTGGACGATCTCATCGCGATGCCGTTCGACACCGCCTCGCCCAGCATCCGGCTGCTGCGCCGATACATCGCCATGCTGCTCGACGTGGAGGGTCTCGAGGACGAGCCGCCGCTGCTCGGGCATGCCGCCACCACGCTCATCGATCTCATCACGCTGGCGCTCGGCGCCCAGGGCGACGCCGCCCAGATCGCCAGCATGCGCGGGCTGCGCGCGGCGCGCGCGCGCTCGATCCTGCACGAGATCAGGGGCGGGTTCGCGGATCCGGCTTTTTCGCCGCGCAACCTTGCCGCCAAGCTCGGCTTGACGCCCAACTACGTGCAGAAGCTGCTGCACGAGACCGGCCTGAGCTTCACCGAGCGCGTGCTCGAGCTGCGCCTGCAGAAGGCGCGCGCCATGCTGGCCGATCCGCGCCAGGCGGGAAGGCGCGTCGGCGAGATCGCCTACCTGTGCGGGTTCAACGAGGTGTCGTATTTCAACCGCTGCTTCCGCCGCCGCTTCGGCGCCTCGCCGACGCAGTACCGCGGCGGCGATGCCTGACCGGCGACGCGTCGCTCGCGCGACCGCGTCGTCGCGCCGTCACTGCGGCGGCGCGATGCGCAGATGGAAGGTCCATGGCGTCGCCTTGCGGCCGAAAACCTCGCGCGTGAGCGTCACGTCGCGCGCCTCGCCGTTGGGCGCGAGGCGCGCAAGGTACGCCACGCAGTCGGGGTCGAAGTCGTTGCAGATGCCGACGAAGCCGTCGCGGCGAAGATCCGCCGGGTAGTCGATCCACGGCGAGAACTGCGGCTGGTCGGCCGCGAAGATGCGCGGCGCATCGGGGCTGTCGGCGAACATGCGCGGGTGGTCCGGGCTGTAGAAGGCGACCGGCGCGACGAGATCGAAGGTGCCGGCGACGATCGGCAGCGGCGAGCCGAAGCGCGCGCGCCACAGCCGCGTGACCTCGCGCGCAAGCTCGGAGGTCGGCGCATAGACGTCGTAGCCCGGATAGCTCGCGAATTTCGCCCAGGCATAGAACGGCGCCGCCGTCCCGTAGACCGCGATCAGGATCGCCGCCGCCGCCGCCATGCGCGCGACGGCGCGCCGGCGCACGGCGATGCGCGGCACGAGCGCGAGCAGCGCGATCGGCACGATGAAGTAGAGCGCGTCGCCCCACTCGATCTTGAGCCGGATTTTCAGCGGCAGCGCGACCAGCGGCGGCACCAGCATCAGCACGGCCGCGATGACCAGCACGAGGAACGCATCGGTCCCGATCGGCCTCTCGCCGGCCGGCTTGAAGCGCCACGGCATCAACGCGAGCGCCGCGCCGGCGATCGGGATGGCGACGAGGCCGAGCTGGTCCGGCACCATGCGCAATGTATCGCGCAGCCCGCCGCTGGTCGCGACCTGCTCGCCGACCCAGTGCAGCGGCGGAAAATTCCACCGCACCAGCCAGACGAGGTGCGGCGAGATCAGCAGCAGAAAGACCGCGATCGCGACGTAGGGCGCAGGCGACGCGAAGAAGCGGCGGCGCCCGGGATGCACGAGCGCGGCCAGCAGGATCGCGAGCAACGGCAGCGCCGCCGCGTAGATCGTCAGCGCGGCCGCCGCCGCGATCGCGCCGAACAACACGCCCCATGCAGCGCTGCCCTTCTCGTAGGCGACCAGGGACGCCCAGATCATGAACGGCATCAGCGCGAGCAGGACCTGGTAGTTGTTGAAGCGGTCGGATTTCGCGCCGATGAGCAGCGGATAGATCATCATCGCGAAGACGATCAGCGCCGCGCGCCGCGCGTCGAGCGTCCGCCGCGCCAGGACGTAGATGCCGGCGAGCGCGAGCGCCGTCATCAGCCGCGACAGCAGGAACGAGGCCCAGTCGCGCGCCGGAAAGACGCGGTACCAGACGCCGGTGATCCACCCGGTCAGCGGCGGATGGCGGCCATAGCCGCCGAGGAACTGGCGCCCCCACGCATAGGCCTCGGCGCTGTCCTTGAACACGTCCTGGCAGAATTTTGTCGCGATCAGGATCGCGAGGCCCGCGAGCGCAAAAGCCGCGATCGCGATCGGGATCGCGCGCGAGGCGCGCCCCGGGGTGAGCAGCACGGCGGCGAGGCATGCCTCCAGCCGCTTGATTCGGCGCTTGATCGTCACTCCACGCCCACCCATGCGGCGCCTATAAAGAATGCCCATCGCGCCTGCAACTTGCTCTGCGCCGGCGCTCCTTCTCCCCCTTTAGGGGGAGAAGAGCCTGCCCCCGACTTGATCGGGGGTCGGGATGAGGGGGCGCTTCCACAAACTCCGGCGTCGTGACTTGCTGAGAGACCCCCTCACCCCGACCCTCTCCCCCTGAAGGGGGAGAGGGAGCGCTAGCGCCGTGCGTCTCTTTCACACCAGCCCGCGCGGTGCTATCTCGGCGCCATGACGTCGGGGCCTATCCAGAACATCCGCAATTTCTCGATCGTGGCGCATATCGACCACGGCAAGTCGACGCTCGCCGACCGCCTGATCCAGATCACCGGCGGGCTCGCCGAGCGCGAGATGGTCGAGCAGGTGCTCGATTCGATGGACATCGAGCGCGAGCGCGGCATCACCATCAAGGCGCAGACCGTGCGCCTCAACTATCACGCGCGCGACGGCAAGGACTACGTTCTCAACCTGATCGACACGCCCGGCCACGTCGATTTCGCCTACGAGGTCAACCGCTCGCTCGCCGCCTGCGAGGGATCGCTGCTCGTCGTCGACGCGAGCCAGGGCGTCGAGGCGCAGACCCTCGCCAACGTCTACCAGGCGCTCGACAACAATCACGAGGTCGTGCCGGTCCTCAACAAGATCGACCTGCCCGCCGCCGAGCCCGCCAAGGTCAAGCAGCAGATCGAGGATGTGATCGGGCTCGATGCCTCGAACGCGATCGAGATTTCCGCCAAAACCGGCCTCAACATCGAGGCGGTGTTGGAGGCGATCGTCACCCGCCTGCCGCCGCCCAAGGGCGACGCCAAGGCGACGCTCAAGGCGCTGCTGGTCGACAGCTGGTACGACGCCTATCTCGGTGTGGTGGTGCTGGTGCGCGTCGTCGACGGCGTCCTCAAGAAAGGCGACCGCATCCGCATGATGGGGACGAACGCGAGCTACGAGGTCGACCGCGTCGGCGTGTTCAAGCCCAAGCTGGAGCTGGTCGACGAGCTCGGGCCGGGCGAGATCGGCATGCTCACCGCCTCGATCAAGGAGGTGGCGGACACCCGCGTCGGCGACACCATCACGGACGACCGCCGTCCGACCGCCGCGCCGCTGCCCGGCTTCCGCCCCTCGATCCCGGTGGTGTTCTGCGGCCTCTTCCCGGTCGACGCCGCCCGCTTCGAGGACCTGCGCGCCGCCATGGGCAAGCTGCGCCTCAACGATGCGAGCTTCTCGTTCGAGATGGAGACGAGCGCCGCGCTCGGCTTCGGCTTCCGCTGCGGCTTCCTTGGGCTGTTGCACCTCGAGATCATCCAGGAGCGGCTCTCGCGCGAGTTCGACCTCGACCTGATCGCCACCGCGCCGTCGGTGATCTACAAGATCAAGACCACCGACGGCCGCGACCTCGACATTCACAATCCGGTCGACATGCCCGACCCCAACCACATCGTTGAGATGCAGGAGCCGTGGATCGAGGCGACCATCCTCACCCCCGACGAATATCTCGGCTCGGTGCTCAAGCTCTGCCAGGACCGCCGCGGCACCCAGAAGGAGCTGACCTACGTCGGCAGCCGCGCCATGGTGAAGTACGACCTGCCGCTCAACGAGGTGGTGTTCGATTTCTACGATCGCTTGAAGTCGGTGTCGCGCGGCTACGCCTCGTTCGACTATCACCTCACCGACTACAAGCCGGCGGATCTCGTGAAGCTGCAGATGCTGGTCAACGGCGATCCGGTCGACGCGCTCGCCATGCTGGTGCACCGCACCCGCGCCGAGAGCCGCGGCCGCGCCATGGCCGAGAAGCTGAAAGAGCTGATCCCGCCGCACATGTTCCAGGTGCCGATCCAGGCCGCGATCGGCGGCAAGATCATCGCCCGCGAGACCGTGCGCGCCTTCCGCAAGGACGTGACCGCCAAGTGCTACGGCGGCGATGCCACCCGCAAGCGCAAGCTGCTCGACAAGCAGAAGGAAGGCAAGAAGCGCATGCGCCAGTTCGGCAAGGTGGACATCCCGCAGGAAGCCTTCATCGCCGCCCTGAAGGTGGATGTGTGATTCAATCCGTCATTGCGAGGCGTCCGAAGGACGCCGAAGCAATCTCGATCCGCATTCGCATGAGCAAGTGGAGCGAGATTGCTTCGCGGAGTTCACCCTTGGGCTTGCCGAAGGCAAGACCCGAGGGCTCGCAATGACGAGCCCCCTGCCTTACGCCGCCGCGCGGCCCTTTTTCTTCCGCTTTCCCAGCATCGCGGTGATCTCCGCCTGCGGGCGCGCCTGGCTGAACAGGTAGCCCTGGCCCTCGTTGCAGCCTTCCGCCTTGAGCCGGGCGAGGTCGCGCTCGCTCTCGACGCCCTCGGCCGTGATGGTGATGCCGAGGCTGGTGCCGAGGCTCACGATCGCGCGCACGATCGCCTGCGAGTCGGCGTTGGCGTCGAGCTCGCGCACGAACGAGCGGTCGATCTTGATCTTGTCGAACGGAAAGCTGCGCAGGTAGCTCAAGCTCGAATAGCCGGTGCCGAAATCGTCCATCGAGATGCGCACGCCGAGCGCGCGCAGCGCATGCAGCGTCGCCAGCACCTGGTCGCTCTTTTCCAGCAGCAACGTCTCGGTGATCTCGAGCTCCAGCCGCTTCGGCGCGAGGCCGGACAGCTGCAGCGCATCCTGCACGGTCGCCAGCAGGTTGCCGGTGCGGAACTGGAGCGGCGAGAGGTTCACGGCGACCTTGATGTGCTCCGGCCATCTGGCCGCAGCCGCGCAGGCGCGGCGCAGCACGAAGGCGCCGAGCGGCCCGATCAGCCCGGTCTCCTCGGCGACCGGGATGAAATCCGCCGGCGCGATCATGCCGCGATCGGAATGCGGCCAGCGCAGCAGCGCCTCGACGCCGCTGATCTCGCCGGTCGAAAGGTCGATCAGCGGCTGGTAGTGCACGTCGAGGGTGCCGGCCGTGAGCGCCGTGCGCAGGTCGAGCTCGAGGCGCCGGCGCGCCTGCACGCGCGCGTCCATCTCGGCCTCGAAGAAGCGGAACGCGTTCTTGCCGTCGGCCTTGGCGCGGTAGAGCGCCATGTCGGCGTTCTTGAGCAGCCGGTCCGGATCGGCGCCGTCGTGCGGCGCGAGCGCGATGCCGATGCTGGCGCCGAGCGCGACCAGGTGCCCGTCGAGGTGAAAGGGCTCGCTCACGACGTCGAGCAGCCGTTCCGCGAGCGCGCTCGCCTCCTCCGGCTGCGCCACGTCGGCCTGCAGGATCGCGAACTCGTCGCCGCCGAGGCGCGCCACCGTGTCGTGCTCGCGCAAGGCGCCGCGCAGGCGGTCGGCGACGTGCTGCAGCAGCATGTCGCCGAGCGAATGGCCGAGCGTGTCGTTGACCGACTTGAAATTGTCGAGGTCGATGCACAGCGCCGCCACCTGGCGGCCGTCGCGCGGCAGGCGGCCGAGCATCTCCTCCATGCGCAGCCGCAGCAGGACGCGGTTCGGCAGCGCGGTCAGCGCATCGTGATGCGCCATGAAGGCGACGCGCGCCTCGGCGCGCTTGCGCTCGGTGATGTCGATCGCGGCGATCAGCGCCGCCGGGCGGCCCTCATAGGTGAGCAGGCTCGCGAACACCGCGACGTCGATCGCGCGGCCGTCCGCCTTGCGGTGCTTCCAGGTGCGGCCGGCCTGCTCGTCCGCCGAGGTGGCGTCGACATGCGGCGCGCCCGCCGTCTCGGACGGATCGTTGATGTCGTCGAGCCGCATGCCGAGCATTCTTTCCCGCGCGTAGCCGTAGTGCTCGACCGCCGCGGCGTTGACGGCGAGGATGCGGTGATCGCCGAGCGCGTAGACGAACATCGGCACCGGGTTGCCGTCGAACAGCAGGCGGAACGAGGCCTCGCGCTGCTTCATCTCGGTGATGTCGACGCGCAGGCCGATGATGCCGCCGTCGCTGGTGCGCCGCTCCTCGATCAGGATGCAGCGCCCGTCGGACAGGCGCTGCTCGTGCCGGCCGGTCGGGTTGTAGAGGCGATCGAGCCGCTCGGCGAGCCATTCCTCCTCGCGGCCGGCCGCCTCCGGATAGTCGCCGCGCGCGATGCCGATGCGCAGCGTGTCCTGCAGCCGCGCGCCCGGCGCGAACAGGTCGGCGCTGCGGCGGTAGATGTCGGCATATTGCTTGTTCCACAGGATGTAGCGCCCTTGCGCGTCGAGGAAGACGATGCCCTGCGGCAGGATGTCGATCGCGTCGCGCAGCCGCGCATGGGCGCGCCGCGCCTCGGCCACGGCGCGGTCCGCATGGGCGTGCGCGCGCCGCAGCTCCGCGGCCGCGCGCAGCTTGTTCGCCTTGACATAAGGGTTGCGCTGCCGGCCGCGCTGGCGCGCCGGTCGCTTGCGAAGTGCAGGCATGAAGAACCTTCCGTCCGATGTGGCGGAGGTTATGCAACGGCGATTCTAAAAAAGCGGTTTTGCGCCGCGGCGTCATGCGTCGGCCGAGCGCCCCAACGCGTGTCTCGAATATCGCAAACACAATCCGCCGAGCCCGCGTGTTGCCGATTTGGCAGGCGTTGATCGTGCGATCGATGGACGAAATTTGAATTTCGTGCGTGAGCCGGGCGAGAGGCGCAACCGGCGCGGGCCGAAATTCTCTCGCCTGCTCGCGAAAGCGGCAGCCTGCCCGAAGACTCGACAATCGCGGCGATGGTTAAGAATCGATCGATGAAAATGTTTATATTCAATCGCGCCGAATCTGTAGGGTGCGCAAAGGCGCTATCTCATAAACTCGCCGCGTGGGCAAAATCGCCGATGCGCCTTTGCCCACGCGGTGAGTGAGTAGCAGGCGATTTTGCCCACCCTACGAATCCTCGCCAAGGCAGACGTGGATGCCCGCGACAAGCGCGGGCATGACGCGCTCACCCGCCAACCACCGCGACGCCCTGGATCTCGATCAGCATGCCGGGCCGGGCGAAATGCGACACGGTGATCAGCGCGCTCGCGGGAAATTTCCCTTCGGCGAAGAACCCGCGCCGCAGCTCGACGAAGCGGTCGCCGTGGCGCGGATCGTTGATGAACACCGTCATGGTCACCATGTCGGCGAGGCTGCCGCCGGCGCGGCGCAGGGTGGCGTCGAGGGCCGCGAAGATCGTCTTCACCTGCGCGTCGAAGTCGCCGGAAATGTCGTGGCCCTGCGCATCGCGCGTCGCGGTCTGGCCGGCGAGCCAGACCGTGCGCCCGCCCTGGGTGATGACGGCGGGCGAGTAGGCGCGCGACTTCTGAAACTCGCTCGGCTCCAGGTAGTCGGTCATGATCGGGTTCTCGCCACTCTATGACGGGTTTGGCTTTATTGATTTTCGGCCATCCCCTCAGGCGCGATCGTCCCGTCAGCGCACCACGATCCGCGTCTTTGCCGCGCCTTCCCGCTGCACCAGATCGAACAGGATCGTGGCATTGTCGGGGTGCAGGCGCACGCAGCCGTGCGAGGCCGGGTGGCCGAGGCGGGAAATGATGGTGGTGCCGTGGATCGCAAAGGGCCCATGGAAGAAGATCGAATGCGGCATCGGCGCCATGCCGAAGGCGTGCGAGTACCACATGCGCTCCATCCGCTCCGGCCGGAACGTGCCGGAGGGCGGCCCGCCGTGCAGGCCGGTCGACACCGGCCACGTGTAGCGCTGGTCGCCGTCGACCGCGACCGTGAGCTGCTGCGTCGATTTGTCGACCGTGATGAGCACATCGGCCGCCGCCGGCGACGGCACGGCGCCGATGGCGGCGATCGCCACGGCGGCGACGGCGGCGCAACGCAGCGCGGTCTGCAGCGCGGTCATTTTGCTGAACATTCCCGGCTCCCCCGTCTCTCGAGCCCATCCGCCGCCACGATGCCGAATGGCGCCGGGGCTTGTAAAGCGTGCGACAACGGTTGTCCTCGCTGTCATTCAAATCTTGCGGCGGATCGGTTAAAAGAGCGTCGATGTCTGCCAAATCGATTGTCGGTCCCCTGATCGTTCTGGCATTCGCAGCCGCGTCCGCGGCCGCGCAGGACCTCGGCACGCTCCATCCCAAGCCGCTGCCGCCGCTCGCCCATCCGGACGATCCGAAGACCGCCGCCAAGGAGCTGTTCGGCCGCGTCCTCAAGCCGACCGCGGCGCCGGCGCGCGCGATCGGGTTCTACACGCATGGCTGCCTCGACGGCGCCGCCGAATTGCCGATCGACGGGCCGACGTGGCAGGTGATGCGGCTGTCGCGCAACCGCAACTGGGGGCATCCCAAGCTGATCGCGTTCCTCGAGCGGCTGTCCGCCAAGGCGACCAAGGCCGGCTGGCCGGGCCTCCTGGTCGGCGACATGTCGCAGCCGCGCGGCGGGCCGATGATCACCGGCCACGCCAGCCATCAGATCGGCCTGGACGCCGACATCTGGCTCACGCCGATGCCTGACCGCACGCTCACCCGCAAGGAGCGCGAGGAGATGTCGGCCACCATGATCGTCGCGCCGAGCCGCACCGATGTCGACCCGAAGGTGTGGTCGCCGGCGCTGTTCGGCCTGATCAAGACCGCGGCCGAGGACGCGGAGGTCGAGCGCATCTTCGTCAATGCGGCGATCAAGAAGGCGCTGTGCCGCGAGGCCGGCAGCGCCCGCGGCTGGCTGCACAAGGTGCGGCCGTGGTGGGGCCACGACTACCACATGCACGTCCGCATCTTCTGTCCGCCCGACAGCCCGCAGTGCCAGCCGCAGCCGCCGCAGGGCCCGGACGACGGTTGCGGCAAGGCGCTGGACTACTGGTTCCGCGATTCGATCATCCACCCCAAGCCGCCGCCGCCCAACGCGCCGCCGCCAAAACCGCGTCCGCCGATGACCATGGCGGCGCTGCCAGCGGCCTGCAAAGCGGTGCTGAAGGCACCGTAGGTTGATGTAGCCCGCATGGAGCGAAGCGAAATGCGGGGACAGCCTCACCGCGGATTAGGTGTTCCCGGATTACGGCGCTGCGCGCCTCCATCCGGGCTACAAGTCACACCACCGGCAGCACGTTGGTGTACTTCACCTGCTCGAGCGCGAAGCTCGACTCGATCGACGCCACGCCTTCGAGCCGCGTGAGCTTCTGCTTGAGGAAGCGCTCGTAGGCCGCGAGATCGGGCACCACCACGCGCAGCCAGTAGTCGCGCGGGCCGGTCATCAGGTAGCACTCCAGCACCTCGGGCCAGCGCGCGATCGCCTTGGCGAAGCGCTCGAGCGCCTGCTCGCGCTGGCGCTCGAGCTTGACCGAGACGAACACCGAGACCGGCAGGCCGACCGCCTGCTGGTCGAGCACCGCGACGTAGCGCGCGATCACGCCGGCGCGCTCCAGCATGCGCACCCGCCGCAGGCAGGGCGACGGCGACAGACCGACTCTCGCGGCGAGATCCGCGAGGCTCATGCGGCCGTCCTCCTGCAGCAGGCCGAGAATCTTGCGGTCGAGGGCGTCCAGCGCGTGCGGCATGAAAAGCGATCCTGGGATGGTGATTTTGGCAGAATATGCCAAAATCACCATATATTGTGAGCGAAATTGATGCCCGCTGCCAAGCCGGCAGTGCGAAGGTGGCGCCATGGCCAAGGTCGGCAAACTGCCCCGCAAACCCGCGTCTTCGGTTTCCGACGAGCTCGCGCTGCTGTCGGCGCTCGAGCGCAAGGTGCTGTGGCTCGCGAGCTGGACCATCCACCACGCCAATCACCTGCGCCCGAGCTCCGACGGGCTGAAAGTCGGCGGCCACCAGGCCTCGTCCGCCTCGCTCGCCACCATCATGACGGCGCTCTACTTCGCGGCGCTGCGGCCGGCCGACCGCGTCGCCGTCAAGCCGCATGCGAGCCCGATCTTCCACGCCATCCAGTACCTGCTCGGCCGCCAGACCCGCGACAAGCTCGAGCATTTCCGCGGCTACAAGGGGGCGCAGAGCTATCCGTCGCGCACCAAGGATGCCGACGACGTCGACTTCTCCACCGGCTCGGTCGGCCTCGGCGTTGCGCAGACGTTGTTCGCCTCGCTGACGCAGGACTATGTGCGCGCGCACGGCTGGGGGCTCGACCGCCCCGAGGGCCGCATGGTGGCGCTGGTCGGCGATGCCGAGCTCGACGAGGGCAACATCTTCGAGGCGATCCTCGACGGCTGGAAGCAGGATCTGCGCAATTGCTGGTGGATCATCGACTACAACCGCCAGAGCCTCGACGCGGTCGTGCGCGAAGGGCTGTGGGAGCGCTACGAGGCGCTGTTTCGCGCCTTCGGCTGGGACGTCGTGATCCTGAAATATGGTTCGCTGCTCGAAGCCGCGTTCACGGAGCCGGGCGGCGACAAGCTGCGTCACTGGATCGACACTTGCCCGAACCAGCTCTACTCCGCGCTGGTCGTCCAGGGCGGTCCGGCCTGGCGCAAGCGCCTCACCGATGATCTCGGCGATCAGGGCGACGTGACGCGGCTGCTCGCGGCGCGCAGCGACGACGAGCTGGCGCGGCTGATGACCAATCTCGCCGGCCACGACCTGCCGTCGCTGCTCAAGGCGTTCGGCGGCGTCGACCACGACCGGCCGATCTGCTTCATCTGCTACACCATCAAGGGTTTCGGCCTGCCCTTCGCGGGCCACAAGGACAACCACGCCGGTCTGATGACGCCGGCGCAGATGGAAACTTTTCGCGCCGCCATGAACGTGCGCGCCGGGCACGAGTGGGACAGGTTCGAGGGCCTCGATGTCTCGTCCGGCGACCTGCAGCGCTTTCTCGATCGCGTGCCGTTCGCGGCGCGTCCGCGCGAGCGCGCGCCCGCCCGCCAGTTCGCCGTGCCGGCCGAGCTTACGGTCACGATCCAGCCCGAGATGTCGACCCAGACCGGCTTCGGCTTGCTTCTCAACGAGCTCGGGCGCGGCAGTTCCGAGCTCGCAGCGCGCATCGTGACGACGTCGCCCGACGTGACCGTCTCGACCAATCTCGGCGGTTGGGTCAATCGCCGCGGCCTGTTCGCGCGCGAGAAGATGGCCGACACGTTCAAAAGCGAGCGCATCCCCTCGACCTTCAACTGGGATTTCTCGCCCGCCGGCCAGCACATCGAGCTCGGCATCGCCGAGAACAACCTGTTCATCCTCTTGTCGGCGCTCGGCCTCTCGCATGCGATCACGGGCGAGCGGCTCTTACCGATCGGCACGCTGTACGATCCCTTCATCCAGCGCGGCCTCGATGCGCTCAACTACGCCTGCTACCAGGATGCGCGCTTCATCCTGGCCGCGACGCCGTCCGGCATCACGCTCGCGCCGGAGGGCGGCGCGCACCAGTCGATCGCGACGCCGCTGATCGGCATGGCGCAGGACGGGCTCGCCGGCTTCGAGCCCGCCTTCGTCGACGAGCTTGCCGTGATTCTCGCCTTTGCGCTCGCCTACATCCAGAAGGGCGGCGGCGGCGACGCCGCCGAGCGCAACTGGCTGCGCGACGAGACCGGCGGCTCGGTCTATCTGCGCCTGTCGACGCGGCCGATCGAGCAGATCAAGCGGCCGATGACCGACGCGCTGCGCCACGCCATCGTCGACGGCGCCTACTGGCTGCGCGAGCCCGGCCCGAACTGCGAGGTGGTGATCGCCTACACGGGCGCGGTGGCGCCGGAGGCGAACGAGGCGGTGTGGCGCATCGCCGAGGACCGCCGCGACGTCGGCCTGCTCGCCGTGACCTCGGCCGACCGGCTCAATGCCGGCTGGACCGCGGCGCAGCGCGCGCGCGAGCGCGGCCTCGTGCATGCGCGCTCGCATATCGAGCGCCTGCTCGAAGGCGTGCCGCATCACTGCGGCATCGTCACCGTGCTCGACGGCCATCCCGCGACGCTCGCCTGGCTCGGCGCCGTGCACGGCCATCGCGTGCGCCCGCTCGGCGTCGAGCATTTCGGCCAGACCGGCACGATCGCCGATCTCTATCGCCACTACGGCATCGATGCCGACGCGATCGCGGCCGCCGCCGCCGCACTCACGCCGGGCCGGCCGATCCGGCACCTGCGCGCGCTCATGTGATGGATCGTCCTGCTCGATCCGCAGGGCGCACCCGTGAATAGCGGGGATAGATAAAATCCGGCTTGCGTTTTCGCCGCGAGCGGCGCATGGCAGTAAGTGCAGAGTGACATTCGCGCGTCCGGAGCCTGCGCTTCGGGCGCGCGTTGCTTTTTGCCGGCGTACGCTGCGGCAATCGCTGCTGCTGCCACGACCGGACGCAGGCATCCGCCCAGGATTTCCGACTGTTCTTCATATGGTTTTTCCATTGTTATCCATTGTTTTCGCCATTGTTCCTTATTGTTCTTGCGCGGGCGGCTTTTCCCTCGGCCAGACAATGCCTTGCATTGTAATTGGCGCGCATTTTCCATTGTAAATCGATTGTATTTTCCCGAAAAATTTTTCTGCCCGGAATTGGGCGATCGGGGCTTTGCGCCTCATCGGGCTGCGTCGCGGCCGAAAGCACAGCGCCGGCAGAGACTTCGGGGCGTATCGGCTTCGTTCGGCGCGAATCCGAAAGCGGTTGAATCGAGTTCGATCGCGGGAGTCCAGGTTGTATCGAGGCCGGCGCTTATGCGATCAGCGCGCCTTCGATCAGCATCACCGCCGCCGTGATCGCGATCGCGCAGGCGACCGATACGGCGACATAGACGACGGACCTGTCGGCCGACGCGCGCATCAGGCGCGGCAGCCCGAGCCACGCGAGATAGACCCCGAACAGCGCCACCACGACGGCGACGAAGCGCAGGCCTGCCACGAGTTGCAGAATGCCCGCGATCCAATACGGCGTGAACGAATAGACCGTCACCTTCAGCGCGCTGGGAAAATCCTTCACGCCGCCGAAGCGCGGCGCGAGCTGGTCGATGATGATCGCGACGGCGTAGACGATCGCGAAGCTCAGCAGATAGGCGATGACGGCGCCGAGCAGGCCGGCGAACAGCGGCACCCGATACGTGCCGGTCGGCGTCGCGACACCGATGATCGCATTGCCGATGAAGCCCGCGATCGGCGGGATTGCCGCCAGATAAACGACGTAGTTGGCGAACAGGAATGCGGGCGTCCCCGGCTCATGCTCGATCGCCAGCCATTCGGCCTCGGGGGTGAGCAGGATACCCTTCACGCGCTGGACCAGGTCCATGGGGGTCCCCGCCGGCCATTTTGGCAGAACGAACCCAAGCGGAAAAACGCTGAAATTTCAATGCGGCCGGTTTCCGGGTCGATGTTGACCCATCCGCACGTCGCCTTCAACGGCCTTCCAGCACCATCGCGGCGCCCTTCTCGGCGATCATGATGGTCGGCGAATTGGTGTTGCCCGACGTGATCGTCGGCATCACCGATGCGTCGATGACGCGTAAGGCCTCGATCCCCATCACGCGCAGGCGCGCGTCGACCACGGCGAGCGGATCGGACGGCAGCCCCATTTTCGCGGTGCCGATCGGATGGAAGATCGTCGTGCCGATGTCGCCCGCCGCCTTGATGAGGCTCGCGTCGTCGTCGCCCACCGACGGCCCGGGGAGGAACTCGACCGGCTGATATTTGGCGAGCGCCGGCTGCGCCACGATGCGGCGCGCGACCCGCAGCGAATCGGCGGCGACGCGGCGGTCCTCGTCGGTCGTGAGGTAGTGCGGCGCGATGGCGGGTGGATCGGCCGGGTTCGCGGTCTTGAGGCGGATATGGCCGCGGCTCGTCGGCTGCACGTTGCAGACGCTGGCGGTGAAGGCCGGGAACCGATGCAGCGGCTCGCCGAAGCGGTCGAGCGAGAGCGGCTGCACGTGGAACTGGATGTTGGCGCGCTCGCGCGACGGATCGGAGCGGGTGAACAGGCCGAGCTGCGAGGGCGCCATGGTGAGCGGCCCGCGCCGGCGCAGCGCATAGTCGAGCGCCATGCCGAGCTTGCCGAAGCGCGAATAGTACATTTCGTTGAGCGTCTTCACGCCGGCGACCTTGTAGATGAGGCGAAGCTGCAGATGATCCTGCAGGTTCTCGCCGACGCCGGGCTTGTCGAGCACGACCGGAATGCCGAGCTGGCGTAGTTGCGCGGCCGGGCCGACGCCCGACAAGAGCATGATCTGCGTCGAGCCGATCGAGCCGGCCGCGAGGATGATTTCGCCGCGGGCGCGCGCCCGCCGCGTCTCGCCGCCCTGCCGCCAGCGCACGCCGATGGCGCGCCGGCCGTCGAACTCCACGCCCTCGACCAGGCAACCGGTCTCCAGCCGCAAATTTGCGCGCTCGAGCGCGGGCTTCAGGAACCCGCGCGCCGCCGACCAGCGCCGGCCGCGCTTCTGGTTGACGTGGAAATAGCACGAGCCCTCGTTGTCGCCCGCATTGAAGTCGTCGATCGGCTTGATGCCGGCTTGCGCGGCCGCCTCGCGAAACGTCTCCAGGAGCTCCCAGCGCACCCGCGCCGGCTCGACCCGCCACTCGCCTCCGGTCGCGTGCGCGGCGCTGTCGCCCATGAAATGATGCTCGTGCTTCTTGAAGTAGGGCAGCACGTCGTCCCAGCCCCAGCCGTTGAGGCCGAGCTGGCGCCAGTGGTCGTAGTCGCGCGCCTGGCCGCGCATGTAGATCATCGCGTTGATGGAGGAGGAGCCGCCGATCACCTTGCCGCGCGGATAGTTGAGCGCGCGGCCGTTGAGGCCGGGCTCGGCCTCGGTCTTGTACATCCAGTCGGAGCGCGGGTTGCCGATCGCGAACAGGTAGCCGACCGGAATGTGAAACCAGATCCAGTTGTCGAGCCCGCCCGCCTCGAGGATCAGCACGCGCGTCTTCGCGTCGGCCGAGAGCCGGTTCGCCAGCAGGCAGCCGGCCGAGCCGGCGCCGACCACGATGTAGTCGTACTCGCCGTCGATGGATCGTGCGTCGGCCATGGCTCGTCCCCGGCTTCGTGTTTGCGCATGTTCCGGCGAAGTGGACACCGGTTCGCCGACAAGAACATGCGCCAATTAGAAGAAGTCAGAGCGTGTTCCGATTCCGTAGGAACGGAACGCGCTCTACTGCAGTTTGCGGCGCGCGCCGCCGCCTGACAACCGCCATGCGTCCATCATGCGTCCATCGGTGCTTTGACCTTGCGGCACGGCCTGCTAGAGTCCCCCTGCGATCCGCCGCGCGCCGTAAGCGCGCGTTGAGCCTCGGGACGGCGCTCCCGGGACGGTCGTTCTCCCGATATTTGGCCTTTTGGCGAGGGCGCGTCGAGACGCGTCCCGCGTCCCGTGGAGCGCTCCATGTACGGATTCCTTCCCGCCGTTTTGCTGTCGCTGCTTGTCGCGGCGGCAGGTTCGATCGGCACGCCTGCGGAGGCGCAGCAGAAAACGCTGACGGTGTTTGCCGCCGCCTCGATGAAGAACGCGCTCGACGATGTCGACGCAGCCTATACGAAGAAGACCGGCATCAAGGTGGCGGTGAGCTACGCGGCAAGCTCCACCCTGACGAAGCAGATCGAGCAGGGCGCCCCTGCCGACGTGTTCCTCTCCGCCGATCTCGACTGGATGGACTACGGCAGCAAGAAGAAGGTCATCAAGGACGACACCCGCGTCAACCTGCTCGGCAACAAGATCGTGCTGATCGTGCCGAAGGATTCCAAGATCGAGCACGTGACGATCGCGCCGGGCTTCGATCTCGCCAAGCTTGCCGGCGACGGCCGCATCGCCACCGGCGACGTCAAGGCGGTGCCGGTCGGCAAATACGCCAAGGCGGCGCTGGAGAAGCTCGGCGTCTGGGCGGCGGTCGAGCCGAAGATGGCCATGGCCGAGAACGTGCGGGCGGCGCTCGCGCTGGTCGCGCGCGGCGAGGCGGTGCTCGGCATCGTCTACGCGACCGACGCCAAGGTCGAGCCGGGCGTCAAGATCGTCGGCGCCTTCCCGGACGACTCGCATCGGCCGATCATCTATCCGGTCGCCGCCACCGTCACGGCAAAGCCGGATGCCGCCGGCTATCTCGCGTTCCTGCGCTCGCCGGCGGCGAAGACCATCTTCGAGAAGTACGGGTTCGCCTTCCTGCTCAAGCCGGTGTCGTGAGCTTCCATTGCGGCATTTGATCAAGCACAGCGCCTGCGCTCCCTCTCCCCCTTCAGGGGGAGAGGGTTGGGGTGAGGGGGTCTATCCGCGAACTCATTTCAAGCGGTGCCCCACACCCCGACCCTCTCCCCGCAAGAGCGGGGAGAGGGAGCGCGGGCGCCGCACCGCGGGCGTCTAGCCATGCTCTCCCTCACGCCCGACGAATGGACCGCGATCGCGCTGTCGCTGCGCATCGCCGTGGTCGCGACCGCGGCGGCGCTGCCGTTCGGGCTCGCGATCGCCTGGCTGCTCGCGCGCAAGAATTTCTGGGGCAAGTCGCTGCTCGACGGGCTCGTGCACCTGCCGCTGGTGCTGCCGCCGGTCGTGACCGGCTATCTGCTGCTCATCTGGTTCGGACGCAAAGGGCCGATCGGCGCGTTCCTCGATCATGCCTTCGGCATCGTCTTTGCGTTTCGCTGGACCGGCGCGGCGCTCTCCTGCGGCGTCATGGGCTTCCCGCTCCTGGTGCGCGCCGCGCGCCTTTCCATCGAGGCGATCGACCGCCGCCTCGAGGACGCGGCCGCGACGCTCGGCGCGAGCCGTGCCTGGGTCTTCGTGACCGTGACGCTGCCGCTCGCCCTGCCCGGCATCATCGCCGGCATGGTGCTGTGCTTCGCCAAGGCGCTCGGCGAGTTCGGCGCCACCATCACGTTCGTCTCCAACATCCCGGGCGAGACGCAGACTTTGTCGGCCGCGATCTACACCTTGACCAACGTGCCGGGCGGCGATGCGGCCGCCGGCCGCCTCGTGCTGGTCGCGATCGCGATCGCGCTCGCGGCGCTGGTCGCGTCCGAGTGGTTCGCCCGCCGCGCCGGCCTGCGCTTCCACGGAGAGTGAGCGTGCTCGCGGTCGACGTCGAGACGCGGCTGGGCGACTTCCACCTCGTCGCCAAGTTCGCGACGGCGGGCGGCGCAACCGCCTTGTTCGGCCCGTCCGGCGCCGGCAAGTCGACCATCGCCAATCTGGTTGCCGGCCTGCTCAGGCCTGATCGCGGCCGCATCGTGCTCGACGCCACGGTGCTGTTCGACGCCGCCTCGCGTACCGACGTGCCCGTCCATCGCCGGCGCATCGGCTACGTGTTCCAGGAAGGGCGGCTGTTTCCCCATCTCACGGTCGCCCGCAACCTCGATTATGGCCGCTGGATGAACGGGCTGCCGCGCGACGCGGCCGACATGGCGCACGTGGTCGAGCTGCTCGATATCGGCGCCCTGCTCGACCGCCGCCCCGGCAAGCTCTCGGGCGGCGAGCGCCAGCGGGTCGCGATCGGCCGTGCGCTGCTGATGCGGCCGCGCATGCTGTTGTTCGACGAGCCGCTCGCCTCGCTCGACGCGGGGCGCAAGCGCGAGATCCTCCCCTACCTGGTGCGGCTGCGCGACGAGGCGAAGGTGCCGATGCTCTACGTGAGCCACCAGGCGGCCGAGCTCAAGCGCATCGCAACCGATGTCGTGCGCATCGAGAACGGCCGCATCACGGCGCAAGGCGGCTTGGAGCTGCTCGCCGCGGGCAGCGACGATCTGTGAGCGTGCTTCATGCGCCGCCGATCGCGGCCAGCGCCGCGCGAAAGCGGCGCTTGAGGCTTGCGAGCGGCGTCTCCGGCGCCGCCGGATCGGGCTCGGCGAGCTGCAGGCCGATCGTCGCCGCGCGTCCGTCCACCACCTTCTGCACCACCAGTGTGATCGGGCCGAGCGCCAGCACGTCGTTCGGCCGCGCCGCGTGGTGGAGCTCCTCGGCGATATGGTCGGCGAGCGTCATGGCGGCATGGTCGGGGGCGATCGTGAGGCCGTAGATTTCGGCGAGCGCGCCGAGCGTCGCGTCGCCGCCGACGAAGAAGTCGCCGAGCAGGCGCGGATCGGGCGCGGCGGGCGGCGGCATGTCGACGAAGAAGCGGTCGAGCGCCTGCGCTTTTTCGGGCGGGGCGAGGAAATAGACGTGATCGCCCTCGCGGATCTCCTCCGCCTCGCCCGCCGTGAGCACGTGCTCGCGGCGCACCACCAGCATCAGCTTCGCCCACGACGGCACCAGGCGCCGGCGCAAATAGGGATTGCGCGCGTGCACCGCGTAGCCGACGAGCTCCTGGCTGAGCTGGCCGGGCAGGTCGAGCTCGACCCGGCGCGGCGCAGGATCCGTGCGCGGCAGCGCGATGTGCAGCCGGCGCGCGGCGGCCGCGATGGTCCAGCCCTGCACCAGCAGCGAGGCGATGACGACCACGAAGCCGACGTCGAAATAGAGCTGCGCGTCGGCGAGCCCGACCAGCAGCGGGATCGAGGCGAGGAAGATGCCGACCGCGCCGCGCAGCCCGACCCACGACATGAACAGCCGCTCGCGCCAGGAGAAACGGAACGGCGCGAGGCAGATCAGCACCGCGAGCGGGCGCGCCACCAGCATCAGCGCGGCGGCGACCGCGAGCGCGGCGAGCGCATGCTGCGGCAGGCGCTGCGGCCAGGCGAGCAGGCCGAGCAGCAGGAACATGCCGATCTGCGCGAGCCAGGTGGCGGCGTCGAGAAAGACGATCACGGTATTGTGCGCGCGGGTCGGCCGGTTGCCGACCACGAGCCCGGCGATATAGACGGCGAGAAAGCCGGACGAATGGATCGCTTCGCTGAGGCCGAAGATCACCAGCGCGCCGGTCGTCACGAAGGGCGCGTGCAGGCCTTGCGGCAGCGCCAGGCGGTTGAGCACGAGCACGATGCCGCGCCCGCCGACGAACCCGATGAGCGCGCCGCCGAACGCCTGCGCGGCGAGCTTTTCGGCGATCATCGACCATGACTGATGTCCCTGCAGCAGGATTTCGACCAGCAGCAGCGTCAGAAAGATGGCGAACGGATCGTTGGTGGCGGACTCGATCTCAAGCGTCGCGCCGACGCGGGGCCGTAGGCGCAGGCCGCGCGCGTGGATGAGGAAGAACACCGCCGCCGCGTCGGTCGAGGCGACCACCGAGCCGACCAGCAGCGACTGGGTCCAGCCGAGACCGAGCGCGTAGCGGGCGACCGGCGCGGTCAGCGCGGCCGTGAGCATCACGCCGGCGGTTGCGAGCGTCAGCGAGGGCGCGAGCACGCTGCGGAAGGTGGCAAAGCGCGTGCGCAGGCCGCCGTCGAAAAGGATCAGCGCGAGCGCGATCGAGCCCACCAGATACGCGGTGCGCACGTCGTCGAACTTGATGCCGCCAAGCCCTTCCTCGCCCGCCAGCATGCCGACGATGAGGAAGACGAGGAGGAGCGGCGCCCCGAACCGCAGCGCCACCAGGCTCGACAGGATGCCGGCAAGCACCAGGAGCGCGCCGAACAGGATGCCGAGGCTGACCGTATCGAGCGAAGCCATGGATGACCCGCGAATCCTCTCCAGAATCGCAGGGTGAGCGAGGCGGGATGACAAGGCAAATCGAAAAATGTCAGTGATTTCAACTACCAGACACCGTTAACGATTTCCGAAGGCAAGTCCGGACCCCGTTGCTGTCGGCCCTGCGCCATGTTGACGCGGGGGGCCTCGCCGGTGTCATACTGCGGTGGTGTCTCGCCGCGACGGGCGAGACGAGGACCCTCTGCTTCAATCCGGACACCGGGGGCTGCAACGATGGGGGCGACATCCTTGCTGCGCGTGTGGGTCCCGGCGCTCGCGCTGGCGATTGCCTGTGCGTTCGCGCGGGCCGAGACCACCGGCGTCGCGAGCGCGCCGGCGGCGATCGATTTTCGCGCCCAGTTCAGGGACTCGCTGACCGACCTGCCGGATGCCAGCGAGCTGTCCGCCAAGGGCACGATCTACGTGCCGGCCTATTCGCGCGTCTACGGCGCGCCGTCCGGCGCGCACAAGCTCATCGAGTTCTCGACCACGCTGCGGATCGACAATACGTCGGCGACCAAGCCGTTGGTGATCGAGCGGATCGAATATTACGACACCTCCGGCAGGCTGGTGCAGAGCTATCTCAAGGCGCCGGTCGCGTTGCGGCCGTTCGGCGCCATCGAGCTGGTCATTCCGGCCGAGGACGAGCGCGGCGGCCTCGCCGCCAATTTCGTCGTCGCCTGGTCGGGCGCCGGCCCGATCGCCCAGCCGCTGGTCGAAGCCGTGATGATCGGCTCGCAGGACAATACCAGCTACTCGTTCGTCAGCCAGGGCCGGCCGATCCGCAACATCGGCCACAGCCTCTGGCCGCAGTTCAGGTTCAGGTTCTGAGGCTCCCCATCGTCATTGCGAGGCGCGCGCAGCGCGCCGACCCGCCTCCGCTTGCTTCGCAAGCTACGGTCGGGTTTCGAGTCCGCCGAAGCGCGTGAGCGCGAAGGCGGAAGCAATCTCGATCCGCAGGTACTTGGGGTGCGAGATCGCTTCGTCGCTACGCTCCTCGCGATGACGACGAGTTAGAAATTCACCTTGTCCGCGCCTTTCAGCCCGAGAATCTCGCGCGCGTCGTCCGGCGTCGCGATCTCCAGGCCGAGGCCTTCGATGATCTGGCGCGCCTTGGTGACCTGCTCGGCATTCGAGGTGGCGAGCTTGCCGGGGCCGATCCACAGCGAATCCTCGAGGCCGACGCGCACGTTGCCGCCCATCGCGGCCGCCATGGCGGCGATCGGCATCTGATTGCGCCCGGCGCCGAGCACCGACCAGCGATAGTTCTCGCGCCCGAGCAGCCGGTCGGCGGTGCGCCGCATGTGCATCACGTCCTCCGGATGGGTGCCGATGCCGCCGAGGATGCCGAACACCGTCTGCACGAACAGCGGCGGCTTGACCAGGCCGCGCTCGAAGAAGTGCGCGAGGTTGTAGAGATGGCCGACGTCGTAGCACTCGAACTCGAAGCGCGTCGCGTTGTCGAGACAGGTGCGCAGCACGTATTCGATATCCTTGAACGTGTTGCGGAAGATGAGGTCGCGCGTCGCTTCGAGATAGGGCTTCTCCCAGTCGTGCTTGAACTCCTTGAAGCGGTTGAGCATCGGGTAGAGGCCGAAATTCATCGAGCCCATGTTGAGGCTCGCGACCTCGGGCTTGAGGGTGGCGGCCGGCATGGCGCGCTCTTCCACCCGCATGGTGGGCGCGCCGCCCGAGGTCAGATTGATCACCGCGTTGGTGCGCTGCTTGATGCGCGGCACGAAGCGCATGAACGCCTCCGGCGACTGGTCGGGCCGGCCGGTCTCGGGATTGCGCGCGTGCAGGTGCACGATCGCGGCGCCCGCCTCGACGGCGCCGATCGCCGCATCGGCGATCTGCTCGGGCGTGACCGGCAGATGGGGCGACATGCTCGGCGTGTGGATCGAGCCGGTGATCGCGCAGGTGATGATGACCCTGTTCTTCGCCATTTTTCTTACGTCCCCTTGAAGCTTCCTCGTCGTGAGGCCGGCATCCTAGCCAGATTCACGCATTGGCGCATGCCCTTGTCGGCGAACCGGCGACCGCGCCGGGGAGCCGACAGAACGATTTGAACCGATTGGCGGGTGGCATCGACCAACGTTCATCCGGCCACCACGGCCTCGATCGAAACCACTGTCAGGATAAACCCCCATGAAGACCAGGATTGTTGCGGCCGTTGCCGCCCTCGCGCTCGGCACCACCGTCCTCGCTACCAGCCAGGCGCAGGCCCATCACTTCCACGGCTTCGGGTGGGCGCCCTTCGGCGCCGGCATCGTCGCCGGTACGATCATCGGCGCCACCGTTGCGGATGGCCCCTACTACAGCTGCCACCGGGTCCGCCAGTACGACCAGTGGGGCAACTACCTCGGCCGCGCGAAGGTCTGCAACTGACGCGGTCAAGCTTCTGAGGTCACGCGACCTCAGCCCAGTCGAACGGCGCGTGCGCCCCCATCCACCCCGCGCCGTTTCGATCGACCCGCCCGTGCGGTCCCCCCGCCGGGCGGGTCGTATCTTTTTTGCGCCGCTTCCGGCGGCGATGCTTTCGCGGTTGACAGAGGCTGTCCCCTGCGCCAGCGAATAGCGAATAGGGAGTAGCGAATAGGAAGTGGCGACGATCTACTCGCTACTCGCTATTCGCTATTCGCGGCGTCAGTAGGAGTGCCTCATGAAGCGTGGTCTGCGGTCGCGTCTCGCCCAATACGGCGACGAGGAATTCGCGCTCTTCCTGCGGCGCGGGTTCCTCAGGGGCGCGGGCTTCACCGACGACGTACTCGATCGGCCGATCGTCGGCGTGCTGTCGACCGCCTCCGATTTCAATCCCTGCCATCGCACGGCGCCGCAGCTCGCCGACGCGATCGCGCGCGGCGTGCGCCTCGCCGGCGGATTGCCGTTCGTCTTCCCCACCATCTCGCTGCACGAGGCGTTCTCCTATCCGACCTCGATGCTGCTGCGTAACCTGATGTCGATGGACGTCGAGGAGATGGTCAAGGCGCTGCCGCTCGACGCCGTGGTGCTGATCGGCGGCTGCGACAAGACCATCCCGGCCGAGCTGATGGGCGCCGTCTCGGCCGACATGCCCGCGATCGTGCTTCCGGTCGGCTCGATGCTCGCCGGCCGCCACGAGGGAACGCGGCTCGGCGCCTGCACGGATTGCCGGCGGCTGTGGGCGGCCTATCGCGCCGGCACCCTCGACGACGTCGCGCTCGGCCGCGCGCACGATCAGCTGATGCCGACCGCCGGCACCTGCATGGTGATGGGCACCGCCTCGACCATGGCGACGCTCGCCGAGACGCTCGGCTTCACGTTGCCGGGCGGCGCGACCGCGCCGGCGGTCTCCTCCGACCGCATCCGCCTCGCCGAAGCGACCGGCACGCGCGCCGTCGCGATGGCCAAAGCGGGCGGGCCGACGCCGCGCGAGATCATGACCAAGGCGGCGCTGCGCAACGCCGCCGTGGTGCTGCAGGCGACCTCAGGCTCGACCAATGCGATCGTCCACCTCGCCGCCATGGCGGGTCGCGCCGGGCTCGCCTTCGATCTCGCCGAATTCGACCGCGTCGGCCGCGACGTGCCGGTGCTGCTCAACCTCAAGCCGGCCGGCAACTTCTTCATGGAGGACTTCCACGCCGGCGGCGGCCTGCCGGCGCTGTGGCGGCGGCTGCGCGATCATCTCGATCTGACGGCGCCGACCGCCGGCGGCGAGACGCTCGGGCAAATCGTCGAGCGCTGGCCCGCCTACACGGACGATGAGGTGATCCGCCCGCTCGATCGGCCGGTGTGGCCCAAGGAGGCGATCGCCATCCTCTCCGGCAGCCTCGCGCCGCAAGGCGCCGCCATCAAACTCGCGGCGGCAACGCCCGAGCTGTTCAAGTTCGAGGGCCCCGCGGTCGTGTTCGATTCGCTCGAGGATCTGGCCAACCGCATCGACGATCCGGCGCTCGACATCACGCCCGCCCACTGCATGGTGCTGCGCAATGCCGGCCCGATCGGCGCGCCCGGCATGCCGGAAGCGGGCGCCTTGCCGATCCCGAAGAAGCTCGGCGCCAAGGGCGTCAAGGACATGGTGCGCATCTCCGATGCGCGCATGAGCGGCACGGCGTTCGGCACCGTGGTGCTGCACGTGACGCCCGAGGCTTCCGCCGGCGGTCCGCTCGCGCTGGTGCGCGACGGCGACCGCATCCGCCTCGATGCCGCCGCGCGCAAGATCGATCTCCTGGTCGATGACGCCGAGCTGGCGCGTCGCCGCGCCTTGTGGAAGCCCCCCGCGAAGCCCGCGCGCGGCTACGGCCGGCTCTATGTCGAGCGCGTCACCCAGGCCGATCAGGGCTGCGACTTCGATTTCCTGGCCGGAACCTGATCCCGCCATGCCCGCCGAGCTGTCGCTCAATCTCGCCACCGTGCGCAAGCAATGGACCATGCGCGAGGCGGTCGACGGCGCGGTGCGGCACGGCTTTGCCGGCGTCGCGCCCTGGCGCGAGATGGTGGCCGAGATCGGCACCGCAGCTTCGGCGCGGCTGTTTCGCGACAGCGGGCTGCGCGTCACCGGCTATTGCCGCGGCGGACTGTTTCCCGCCGCCGATGCGGCCGGCCGGCAGGCGGCGATCGACGACAACAAGCAGGCAATCGACGAGGCGGCGGCGATCGGCGCCGAATGCGTCGTGCTGATCGGCGGCGGCTTGCCGAAAGGCTCGCGTGACCTCGCGGGGGCGCGCGCGATGTTCGCCGACGGGCTCGCGGCGGTGCTGCCGCATGCGCGGGCCGCGCGCGTGCCGCTCGCGCTCGAGCCGATGCATCCGATGTACGCCGCCGACCGCGGCTGCATCTCGACCCTCGCCGAGATGAGCGACCTGTGCGACCGGCTGGGCGAAGGGCTCGGCATCGCGGTCGACACCTATCACGTCTGGTGGGATCCGAACCTTGCGCGCGAGATCGCCCGCGCCGGCAAACGCATCATCAGCCACCACATCTGCGACTGGCTGGTGCCGACCCGGCACATGCTCACCGACCGCGGCATGATGGGCGACGGCGTGATCGATTTTCCCGCGATCCGTCGCATGATCGAGGCCGCCGGCTATCGCGGTGTCCAGGAGGTCGAGATCTTTTCCGACGACTGGTGGTCGCGTCCGGGCGACGAGGTGCTGCGCGTGGTGATGGAGCGGTTCAAGACGATGTGCCAACCTTGATCGTCATTGCGAGGCCGGCGCAGCCGGCCGAAGCAATCGCGATCGGCAGGTGCATGCTTATGCGGATCGCGATTGCTTCGGCGCTGCGCGCCTCGCAATGACGGATCGGCCCTACTCCGCCGCGATGCGCAGCGCGGGATCGATCGGCGCGATCTCGACCGGCTCGCCGGCCCGCGCGATCACCATGTGATCCGGCGGCACCGGGATCCAGCTCTCGCGGTCCTTGTCGAGCGGCTCGGATACGAGCAGCACATTGCCGTCCGACGCGCGGTAGTAGAGCGTGTTGGCGGCGTCGTTGGCGGAAAAGCGGAACGCATAGAGATTTTGCCCGTCGGTCAGCGCCGAGGTGAAGCGCAGCGGGTCCTTGTGGGCGTGGCCGATCTCGGTGAGCGCCGCGAGCGTGCGCAGCGTTGCGCCGATCGGATCGCGGTCGGCGCCGGCGCCGAGGATCGCGAGAAACACCGCCTCCGAATCGGTCGTGCCGATGCGCGAGGGGTAGAGCGCATCGGGGATCAGCGCCTCGACCTTGCGGCGTACCCGCGCCCAGCTTCCGATTGCGCCGTTATGCATGAACATCCAGCGCCCCGACACGAACGGATGGCAGTTCGGCCGCGTGGTCGGCGTCGCGGTTGCGGCGCGCACATGGGCGAAGAAGAGGTGCGAGCGGATGTGCCGGCAGAGGTAGCGCAGGTTCTCGTCCGACCAAGCGGGGCGGACCTCGCGGTAGAGCCCGGGCTCCGGGTGCTCGCCGTACCAGCCGAGGCCGAAGCCGTCGCCATTGGTCGCGGCGGTCGATTCGAGCGCCCGGATGCTCTGCTCGATCAGCGAGTGGGCCGGGGAGGTGACGTAGTGTTCCAGCGGGATCGTTTCACCGCGATAGGCAATCCAACGACACATGGTAGTTCTTCTTGGGACTTCTTCCGGCGCGTCTGCCGGCATGCGCCGCGCGCATTCCGGATGTTGGTCGCGAATGGCTAAAGTCAGGTTACCGGCAAGCCGGGTCTAGAGGAACCGAGGTTGGCGCCGAATCGTGTTGGTTTTCGGGCGCCGCTCGAGCGTGTTCCGGTCCTAGAGGGACCGAAATCCGCGCTACCTTGCCCGCCACACGAAGGCGGCACTGACCACGTAGTTCCACACCGCCCCCATCAGGGCGCCGCCGAGGCCGGCGATCCACCAGCGCGGATCGTGGTCGTAGATCCAGGTCGCCACCCCGACGTTGGAGACGGCGCCGACCGCGCAGATCACCTCGAAGCGCAGCAGGCCGGTGACGAAGGACCAGCCGGCGAGGCGCTGGTCGCGATACGTGAAGGCGTTGTTGAGCACGAAATTCCAGGCGATCGCCACGACCGTCGCGGCCGCCTGCGCGGTGCCGAACGCGAGACCGCCGAGGTCGACCATGACGGCGAGCGCCGACATGTGGATGAACACGCCGGTCAGCCCGACGAAGCAGAACATCAGGAAGCGGAACGAGATCGCGTCGCCGGTGAGCTTGGCGAGCACGAGGGCGAAGAAGTCGACGATGATGCGCGCGTCGAGCTTGCTCTCGCCGTGCTGGCGCTCGCGGAACACATAGGGGAGCTCGGCGATGCGCAGGGTGCCGCCGGCGGTCGCCACGATGTCGAGCAGGATCTTGAAGCCCTGGCTCGACAGCTTGGGCGCCAGCTCCTCGACGGCGCTGCGGCGGAGCATGAAGAATCCGCTCATCGGGTCGGTGAGGTCGACGCGCAGCAGCTTGCGCGCAAGGTCGGTCGACCAGCGGCTGTAGCTCGCGCGGCGTCCCGCCAGACCCTCGGCGGAGCCGGCGCCGACATAGCGGCTCGCCACCGCGAGATCGACGTCGCCCGGGCGCAGGCGCGCCAGCATGCCGGCGAGCAGCGTCTCGTCGTGCTGCAGGTCGGCGTCCATCACGGCGACGAAGCGCGCCTGGCTCGCCAGCATGCCCTCGAGGCAGGCGCCCGCGAGCCCGCGCCGCCCGATGCGGCGGATGCACCGCACGCGCGCGTCGCTCCCGCCGATGGCGCGCACCACGGCGGCGGTGCCGTCGGACGAATTGTCGTCGACGAAGATGACTTCCCAGTCGATGCCTTCGAGCGTGCGCTGCAGGCGCGCGACCAGGAGCGGCACGTTGGCCCGCTCGTTGAAGGTCGGAACCACCACGGTGAGCTCGGGGGCGGAACGGCTCGCCGCGCGCGCGAGCGGCGTCGTCTTGCTCTCGACCAGAACGCTCATCCAGCCAGCCCGCTGCCCCGTCGACGCTCGCGCATGTCCCGGCGAAGTGGAGGCCGGTTCGCCGACAAGGACATGCGCCACACGCGCATGTCCCGGCGAAGTGGAGGCCGGTTCGCCGACAAGGACATGCGCCACAAATGTCTTACCTATCGCGGCCGCCCCGATAGGTGATATCCCGGCCCCGCGCGACATTCAATCCGGCGGGGTTTTGGAACTTGACGGCCTTACGCGCTCCCATCGGCGTCAAATCGGCGCTCGATCGCCTGATCGCGGCGTTGAGCGATCCGGCGCGGCGGGAACGCACGGCCGTCGCGGTCCTCGCCGCCTATTGCGGCCTGTGGGCGCTCTACGGCGCGGTCGCCAAGGGCAGCCAGGACATCCACTTCGACATGGGCGAGATGATCGCCTGGTCGCGCGAGACCTTCTGGGGCACGCCGAAGCACCCGCCGCTCGGCGCCTGGCTGGTGCGCGCCTGGTTCAGCGTCTTCCCGCTCGCCGACTGGTCCTACTATCTGTTCGCCATGGTGGTCGCGACCGTCGCGCTGTGGATCGCCTGGCGGATCGCGGGCCATTACCTCGATGCCGAGAAGCGGGTCGTCGGCCTGGCATTGCTCACGCTGGTGCCGTTCTTCAATTTCCATGCGCTCAAGTACAACGCCAATACCGTGATGCTGCCGCTGTGGGCGGCGACCACGGCGCTGTTCCTGCGCTCCTACGAGACCCGCAGCAACGCGCTGGCGGCGCTCGCCGGGCTTGCCGCCGCCGCCGCGATGCTCGGCAAGTATTGGTCGGTGGTGCTTCTGCTCGGCCTCGCGCTCGCCGCGCTCGCCGATGCGCGCCGCGCGGCGTATTTCCGCTCGCCGGCGCCATGGATCACGGTGGCGGCCGGGCTCGTCGGCCTCGCGCCGCATGTCGCGTGGCTCGCCGCGCATGGATTCTCGACGTTCAGCTATGCGATGGAGACGCACCCCGGTACGCTCATCGAGAGCCTTAACTCGGGTATTTCCTATATGACGGGCGCCGCCGCCTACGTGGCGGTTCCCGTGCTGCTCGCCGCTATTGCGGCTTGGCCGACGATGGCCGCGTTGCACGATGTCGCCTGGCCGCAGGCGCCGGACCGCCGTCTCGTCGTGCTTGCCTTCGTGCTGCCGCTGGCGTTGCCGACCATCCTCGCCGTGGCGTCGCATGAGGTCGTCACGTCGCTCTGGTCGATCGCCAGCATGACGCTGCTGCCGGTGGTGCTGCTGTCGTCGCCGCTGATCGTCGTTCCACCGGTCGCGGCGCGCCGCATCGTCGGCTTCGCCATCGCGCTGCCGCTGATCGCGCTCGCGCTCTCGCCGCTGATCGCCTGGGTGATCCATCGCCAGGGCGTGCCCAAATACGCGACGCATTACCGTGGCGTCGCGCAGGCAGTGGAGAAGACCTGGGCGCAGACCACCGATCGCCCGCTGCGTTTCGTCGGCAGCTACAACAACCTGCTCTACGGCGTGCTGTTCTATCTGCCGCGCGACGTCGCGCCGCTCGAGATCGTCAATCCGTCGATCACGCCGTGGGTCGACGAGGCGCAGGTTGCGCGCGACGGCATCGCGCTCGTCTGCCCGATCGATGAGAACGACTGCATGCACGCGCTCGAGGCGCGCGCCGCGCGCGGCTTCGTCGGCCGTCGCACCGAGGTCGACATTACGCGGCGCTATTTCGGCACCGACGACAAGCCGGATCGGTTCGTAATCCTGACGGTGCGGCCTCGCGAGTAGCCGCATCCGTCATTGCGAGGCGTGCGCAGCACGCCGAAGCAATCTCGATCAACGAGCGCTTGCGGCGCGAGATTGCTTCGTCGCTGCGCTCCTCGCAATGACGATCATCAATAGCGGTAGTGATCCGACTTGAACGGCCCTTCGGCCGGCACGCCGATGTAGGTCGACTGCTTGTCGCTGAGCTTGGTGAGCCTGGCGCCGATCTTGTCGAGGTGCAGGCGCGCGACCTTCTCGTCGAGGTGCTTCGGCAGCGTGTAGACCTTCTTCTGGTACTTGTCCGGATGGGTCCACAGCTCGATCTGCGCCAGCGTCTGGTTGGTGAAGGACGACGACATCACGAAGCTCGGATGGCCCATGGCGTTACCGAGATTCACGAGGCGTCCTTCCGACAGCAGGATGATGCGCTTGCCGTCCGCGAACTCGACCTCGTCGACCTGCGGCTTCACGTTGTGCCACTTGAAGTTCTTGAGCGCGCCGACCTGGATCTCCGAGTCGAAGTGCCCGATGTTGCAGACGATCGCGCGATCCTTCATGGCGCGCATGTGGTCGACCGTGATCACGTCGACATTGCCGGTCGCCGTGACGAAGATGTCGGCGCGCTTCGCCGCGTCCTCCATGGTGGTGACCTCGTAGCCCTCCATCGCGGCCTGCAGGGCGCAGATCGGGTCGATCTCGGAAACCATCACGCGGCAGCCGGCCTGGCGCAGCGAGGCGGCGGAGCCCTTGCCGACGTCGCCGAAGCCGGCGACCATCGCGACCTTGCCGGCCATCATCACGTCGGTGCCGCGGCGGATGCCGTCGACCAGCGACTCGCGGCAGCCGTAGAGATTGTCGAACTTCGACTTGGTCACCGAGTCGTTGACGTTGATGGCGGGGAAGAGCAGGCGCCCTTCCTTTTCCATCTGGTAGAGGCGATGCACGCCGGTGGTCGTCTCCTCGGTGACGCCCTTCACGTTTCTGGCGAGCTTCGAATACCAGCCCGGCTGCTGCTTGAGCCGGCTCTGGATCGCGGCGAACAGCACGTCCTCTTCCTCGTTGGTGGGCTTGCTCACCGCCGAGGGGTTGCTCTCGGCCTGCATGCCGAGATGCAAGAGCAGCGTCGCGTCGCCGCCGTCGTCGAGGATCATGTTGGGCCCGCCGCCGTCGGCCCATTCGAAGATGCGGTGCGTGTAGTCCCAGTACTCCTTGAGGCTCTCGCCCTTGACGGCGAACACCGGCGTGCCGCCCGCCGCGATCGCGGCCGCCGCATGGTCCTGGGTCGAATAGATGTTGCAGGAGGCCCAGCGCACGTCGGCGCCGAGCGCCTTGAGCGTCTCGATCAGCACCGTGGTCTGAATGGTCATGTGCAGCGAGCCGGCGATGCGCGCGCCGCGCAGCGGCTGCTTGGGCCCGAATTCGGCGCGGGTCGCCATCAGGCCGGGCATCTCGGTTTCCGCGATGGCGATTTCCTTGCGGCCCCACTCGGCGAGGCCGATGTCCTTGACGACGTAGTCGTGCGAGGCGGCTTTCTTGTGCGCTGCGGTCATGAGCGGTCCTTGTCTGGGAAGCCATCGAGGGCGCCGGATCGCCGGCACCGGTCCGGGCCTGCCTATAGCAGGGCCCCGGACGACCTGCAACGAACATATAAAGATTTCTTTATGTCGCGGCGAGGACAGCCGCGATTTATTCTTCCTCGCCGAAACGGCCGCGGATTAGCGCATCGAGGGCCGCAACGACGGCTGCCGCATCCCTGCCGCAGGCATCGACGGTGATGTCGGTGCCCGGGCCGGCGCCCAGCGTCATGAGGCCGAGGATCGACTTGCCGCCGACGGTTTCGCCGCAGCGGGTGACGCGGACATCGGCATCGAATTTTTCCACGGTCTGCACGAATTTCGCCGAGGCGCGCGCGTGCAGTCCCTTCTCGTTGCAGATGCGGATGATGCGGACGACGGCGCCCTCGCGCGGCGCGGGGGCCTCTGGGCAATCGTCGGTGAGGCCGCGCGATTCAGTCATTTCCCGGCGAGCACACGGCTCGCGATCGTGATGTATTTGCGGCCTGATTCCTGCGCCGCGACGACCGCCTCGGCGAGCGGGCATTCGCCGCGGACCTTGGCGAGCTTGACCAGCATCGGCAGGTTGATGCCGGCGAGCACCTCGACCTTCGGCCGGCTCATCACCGAAATGGCGAGGTTCGACGGGGTGCCGCCGAACATGTCGGTGAGGATCGCGACGCCGTCGCCGCTGTCGACCCGCTTGACCGCCTCGATGATGTCGCGGCGGCACTGCTCGCCGTTGTCGTCCGGTCCGATGCTGATCGACTCGATCTGCGATTGCGGGCCAACCACGTGCTCCAGGGCGGCGCGGAACTCGACGGCGAGCCGCCCATGGGTAACGATCACAAGGCCGATCATCGGAACTCCCCGCGGGCGCCAAGCTTGGGTGCGCCGCACGAAAGGGCCACATTCATGACCACGCGAGGCCCCAAGCGCAAGGGCCTCGCGGGCGTATCTATGCACGATGCCGCATTGCAGCAACACTGTCACAATAGCCGACCGCCATGGGCCGGTTCGGGCCGATTCAGCCTAGACGAAATATGGTTAATTTTTGTGCCCGCTGGGCAATCGGGGCCTGGTAAGGCCGATCAGCCGGCGCGGTCGGTCGCTAAGCTGGCCCAGACCAGCCCGAGGGCGTCGGCGCCCGCTGCGACGGGGAGTCGCGGCAGGCAAATACCTTCAATCTCGACCTGCAGGCTGGTGGCCGCCGGCAGCCGCTCGCCGTCGGCGGCCGCCAGATCCACCACGCGCCCGACCACGGCGGCCGGCTCGTAGGCGAGCCGGCGGATGCCGAGACCGCGCATCTCGATCAGCCCGGCAATCTCCGGCACGGGGCGCACCAGCAGCCGACCGTGGTGCGGCTCGATCAGGCTGCGGTCATCGGAGACGAGCCGAACGAAGGCTGGAAACCGGCTCTCGGCTTGCCGCAGCAGCGCCAGTGCGAGGCGCGATTTGCCGGCGCCGGACGGCCCGCGGATCAAGAGCGCGCGGGCCCCGACGAGCACCGCGGAAGCATGGATGGACGGCATGGGTTGCGAGCCTCACGCGCAGCGATCGGCCGATCGGCGGCGCATCAGATCGCCGGCAGGCGCACCACGAACCGCGCCCCCAGCACTTTCGGCGGCTCGCCCGCGGTGTGCGTGGCGATGCGGTTTTCCGCCCACAGCCGGCCGCCATGCGCCTCGACGATCTGCAGCGAGATCGACAGGCCGAGGCCCGAATTCTGGCCGAACCCCTGATGCGGGCGATCGGTGTAGAACCGCTCGAAAATCTTCTCCATCGCGTCCGGGTTGATGCCCGGGCCATCGTCGTCGACCATGATCTCGACTTCGCCGCGCAGCCGTCGGCACGTCACCCGCACCGTGCCGCCCGGCGGCGAGAACGAGCGGGCATTGTCGATCAGGTTGTTGATCACCTGGCCGAGCCGCGAGTCGTGGCCCGGCACGAGGAAGCTGCCGCCGCCCTCGAAGGTGAGCGCGACCTTGACGGCATCGTCCTGCGTGACCTCGTTGGCGACCGTCGTGACGGTCCTGAGCAGCTTGGCGAGGTCGACCGGCGCCACGACCTGTCGCTGCATCTCGGCATCGAGCCGGCTCGCGTCCGAGATGTCGGAGATCAGCCGGTCGAGCCGGCGCACGTCGTGGCCGATCACGCCGAGCAGGCGCGCACGGCTCTCCTCGGTCTTGGCGAGCGGCAGCGTTTCCACCGCCGAGCGCAGCGACGTCAGCGGATTCTTCAATTCATGCGCGACGTCGGCCGCAAAGCTCTCGATCGCCGCGATGCGGCTGTAGAGCGCGTTGGTCATGTCGCGCAGCGCGCCGGACAGATGCCCGATCTCGTCGCGCCGCCGGGTGAAATCGGGAATGTCGACGCGCCCGGTGGTGCGCCGGCGCACCAGCTCGGCGGCGTCCGACAGGCGGCGCACCGGGCGCGCGATGCTGCCGGCGAGCAGGATCGACAGCAGCACCATGATGCCGGCCGCGATCAGGCCGGTCTTGATCACCTTGCGCCGCTCGGCCTCGATGCGCTGGTCGATGTCGTTGCCTTGCGTCGACAAGAGCAGCACGCCGCGCACCGCGTGGAAGCGCTGCACCGGCACCGCGACCGACACGATCACGCGGCCGCGGTCGTCGACCCGCACCATGCTGGCATTCTGCCCATTGAGTGCCTGCGCGACCTCCGGATAGCCGCGGCCATTGCCGGTGATCTCCTGATAGCGCTGCAGGTCGCCGCGGCTGAACCAGGTGCGGATGGCGATGAGGGTGCGCTCGATCACGCCGGGCTTTTCGGTCGACGGCGAGGGCAGGTCGCTGCCGAGCACGTCACGCCCGCTGACGCTGCGGCTGTCGAGGATGAGCGCGCCGTCGGAGCCGTAGACGCGGGCGCGCGTATTGGTCGGCGACACCAGCCGGCGCAGCAACGGACCCGCCCGGTCCGGATTGATCGAGAAATCGAGCCCGTTGTCGTCCTGCGGGCCGTAGGTCTCGCCGGTCTGAAGATCGGGCACCTTGTTGGGGTCGATCGTGATGGTCGAGCCGCTTTCGGCCGTCGCCCCGCCCGCGATGGCGCCGGCGATCATCTCGCCCTGGACCAGCAGGCTGCGCACGCTCGCCTCGATCAGGCCGGCGCGCGCCTGGGTCAGCGGGACGATGCTCACGACCAGCGCGAGCAGGCCGAACACATTGAGGAAGACGATGCGTCGCGTGAGGCTGGAAAAGCCCTGGGTGACGAAGATTTGCCAGGCGTGGCGCACGAGGCCGAGCGGGCCTTCGATGCGCAGCACGCGCCAGGTGGCGCGGAACAGGTCGACGGTGCGGCCGAGCGCGACAATCGTCGCGGCGGCGGCGCGGCGGCGCCAGACGTCGAGGATCAGCCCGGCGCGGCGCGCGCGCCGCAGCGCTTTGCCGGGACGAACCGTCTCGGCGGCGGCCTGCAAGGCTTGCGTGGTTCGATCGAGCACCCGTAGCTTCCCGGTCTCGTTCGTTGCGGCCCGCTCCGCGGCGATGGCGCGCCGCCATCGCCCAATGCACGAGCGGGCACCCCCGGCAGGCTACAGTTCCAGGCTACATTTCCTTGAAGCGATAGCCGACGCCGTAGAGCGTTTCGATCATATCGAAATCGTCGTCGCTCTGCTTGAATTTCTTGCGTAACCGCTTGATGTGGCTGTCGATCGTGCGGTCGTCGACATAGACCTGGTCGTCGTAGGCCGCGTCCATCAGGGCGTTGCGGCTCTTCACCACGCCGGGGCGGGTCGCCAGCGCCTGCAGGATCAGGAACTCGGTGACCGTCAGGGTGACGGGCTCGTTCTTCCACGTGCAGGTGTGGCGCTCCGGGTCCATGCGCAGCAGGCCGCGCTCGAGCACCTTGGCCGAGTCGGTCTCCTTCGGCTGGGTCGCGTCCTTCGGCACGCCGCGGCGCAGCACCGCCTTGACGCGCTCGACCAGCAGGCGCTGCGAAAACGGTTTGCGAATGAAGTCGTCGGCCCCCATCTTGAGGCCGAACAGCTCGTCGATCTCCTCGTCCTTGGAGGTGAGGAAGATCACCGGCGTATCCGACTTCTGGCGCATGCGGCGCAGCGTCTCCATGCCGTCCATGCGCGGCATCTTGATGTCGAGGATGGCGAGATCGGGCGGCGACGTCTTGAAGCCCTCGAGCGCCGAGGCACCGTCCGTGTAGGTCATGATCCGGTAACCCTCCGCCTCGAGCGCGATTGCGACGGACGTGAGGATGTTGCGGTCGTCATCCACCAAAGCGATTGTTGGCATGAGCCCTGTCCCGTGACGGTTCCGATGGTCGTCTAAGCCCTTCAAGCGAGGCCGAAATGTGACACCGGACCGCTCGGCTTCGGTCATCCTTTACGCGCGGCGCGCAAATCATCAATTGTGGCCGAATCTAGTACTTGCAAGACTGCTTCGCCATAAAAACCCGCAAGCGCGGGCTAGAATGCCTGGTTAACGCGGAACTGCCGACTTGAGGGAGCTTACGCAAGGTCATGAGCACCGCTGAACGCCCGGGCATCTTGCCCGGCACCATGCCGGACCGCCTGCCCGAGACTGCGGCGCCGCCCGCCGATTTTGCCCCGAAGGTGGTGGCGAAGAGCCTGCTGCGCAGCACCCGGGCCGGCAGCTTGGCGACGCTCGATCGCAACACCGGCCATCCGTTCGCGTCGCTGGTCAACGTCGCGACCGACGCCGATGGCTCGCCCGTGATCCTGGTGTCGCGGCTCTCGACCCACACCGCCAATATCGAGGTCGACGGCCGCGCCTCGATCTTGCTCGCCGAGACCGGCAAGGGCGATCCGCTCGCTCATCCGCGTCTCACCGTGCTCGGCCGCATGGCGCAGGTCGCGCGCCCGAGCGACGAGGAGGCGCGCGTGCGCCGGCGTTTTCTCGCGCGGCATCCGAAGTCGGAGCTCTATGCCGGCTTCGGCGATTTCGCCTTCTGGCGCATGACGGTCGCCTCGGCCCATCTCAACGGCGGCTTTGCGCGCGCCGCCGACCTCAAGGCTGCGGATGTCCTCACCCTGGTCGATGATGCCGCCGATCTCATCGCCGCCGAGGCGGACGCCATCGCGCACATGAACGCGGATCACGCCGAAGCCTGCCGTCTGTACGCCGCGAAGCTGCTCGGCGAGCCGGACGGCGCCTGGCGGATCACCGGCCTCGACCCCGATGGCGCCGATCTCGCGCTCAACGACCGTACCGCGCGGCTCGCCTTCCCGCAGCGCGTCACCGGGCCCGAGCAGCTCCGCCAGGCGCTGGTCGCGCTCGCCGCGCAGGCGCGCGCCGCCTGACGCGGCCATGCGGGCGCCGTACAGCTATCGCGACGATCCGGCGGTGCCGGCCTTTGCGGACGACCGGCCGCTCATCGTCTTCGACGGCTATTGCGTGCTGTGCTCGACGAGCGCGCAGTTCGTGTTGCGGCACGATGCGCGCGGCATCTATCGCCTGCTTGCGGCGCAGACGCCGCTCGGTCGCGCGCTCTATCTGCACTCAAGAGCACGCAGGAGGAAGGGAGCGGATCGTTCGATCGGCTGCTGTGCGAACGGTTCGGCCCGTTTGCCTTCGGCATCGCGCTCGTGTGCGAAAACGCGCGGCTGAATCTGGTAGTTCGCGGGTGGAGCATGTTCGGCATTCCGCTGCCGCGCCGGCTTGCACCGGGTGGGATTGCCTACGAAAGCGCCGAGGACGGCCGCTTCCGTTTCTTTGTCGAGATCACGCTGCCGCTGATCGGGCTCATCGTCCGCTACCAGGGCTGGCTCGCGGCGCGCCCGGGGTAACCCTACCCATAAACCCTGCTTGAAACCTTCTTGGCATTGGAACCCCCGCCCACTATAGGTCGCGCGCCCGCCCGGCGGGCGTTATACTTGGAGTCGGGCCGCCGTCGGCGGCCCGGAGGGGTGCCGGCCGGACCAGGCGGCGGCCGGAGGTGTGCGGAGGTCATCGTGCAGGAAACAGGTTTGCGGAACAGCGCGCATGGCGCCGACAAATTCGGCCTTGCGGAGCTCGCGGCGGTTCACTGGAACCTGGGGGATGCGCGCCTCTACGAGCACGCGATCGCGAACCACGAAGGCTCGCTCGTGCAAGGCGGCGCGTTCTGCGCCGAGACCGGCGTCCATACCGGGCGCAGCCCGAAGGACAAGTTCGTCGTCTGCGACGAGGCGACCGAGAAGACCATCTGGTGGGCGAAGAACGGCAAGCTCACCCCCGCCCAGTTCGATCTGCTCCACCAGGATTTCCTCGCCCACGCCAAGGGCAAGCAGCTCTACGCCCAGGACCTCTACGGCGGCGCCGATCCGAAATACCGCATCAAGGCGCGCGTCTTCACCGAGCTCGCCTGGCATTCCCTGTTCATCCGCTCGCTGCTGATCCGCCCCGACCGCACCGAGCTGCCGCACTACGTCCCGGACTTCACCATCCTGTGCCTGCCGTCGTTCAAGGCCGATCCTAAGCGGCACGGGGTGCGCTCCGAGACCATCATCGCCATCAACTTCACCAAGCGCGTGATCCTGATCGGCGGCAGCTACTATGCGGGCGAGATGAAGAAGTCGGTCTTCACCACGCTCAACTACTACCTGCCGGCCGAGAGCGTGATGCCGATGCACTGCTCGGCCAATGTCGGGCCGAATGGCGACGTCGCACTGTTCTTCGGCCTCTCCGGCACCGGCAAGACCACCCTGTCGGCTGATCCCAACCGCACGCTGATCGGCGACGACGAGCACGGCTGGGGCCCGCAGGGCGTGTTCAATTTCGAGGGCGGCTGCTACGCCAAGTGCATCAAGCTCTCGCGCGAGGCCGAGCCGGAGATCTACGACGCCACGCTCCGGTTCGGCGCCATCCTCGAGAACGTCGTGTTCGATCCGGAGACGCGCATCTGCGACTTCGAGGACGACTCGAAGACCGAGAACACCCGCTCGGCCTATCCGCTCGAGTTCATCCCGAATGCCTCGCGCACCGGCCGCGCCGGCATGCCGAAGAACATCGTGCTGCTCACCGCCGACGCCTACGGCGTGATGCCGCCGATTGCCAAGCTCACGCCCGCGCAGGCGATGTACCACTTCCTGTCCGGCTACACCGCCAAGGTGGCCGGCACCGAAAAAGGTCTGGTCGGCGTCGAGCCCGAGTTCTCCACCTGCTTCGGCGCGCCGTTCCTGCCGCGCCATCCGTCCGTCTACGGCAACCTGCTGCGCGAGCTGATCGGCGTGCACGGCGTCGACTGCTGGCTGGTCAATACCGGCTGGACCGGCGGCATCTACGGCGTCGGCCGCCGCATGCCGATCAAGGTGACGCGCACCTTGCTCACGGCCGCGCTCGACGGCTCGCTGCGCAATGCTAAGTTCCGCACCGATCCCTATTTCGGCTTCTCGGTGCCGACCCAGCTCGCCGGCATCGAGCCGCACCTGCTCTATCCGCAGAAGACCTGGCACAACAAGCTCGAGTTCGACCAGACGGCGCGCAAGCTCGTGGCCATGTTCCAGAAGAACTTCGTGCAGTTCGAGGAGCATGTCGACGCCGACGTGCGCGCGGCCGCGCCCGAGGTGCGGATCGCGGCGGAGTGACAACGTCGTTGCGAGGCGGGTGCAGCCTGCCGAAGCAATCAGCGTTCCGCTGACGCATGCGCGTGTTGTGCGAGATTGCTTCGTCGCTTCGCTCCGCGCAACGACATTGGAGATCCACGACGGCGGACCGCCGTTCCGGTTGCGACCGATGACGCAAATTTAATTTCGCCACCGCGCATTCGCCATCGCGGCTTCGCGTCCCTATATCCCCGCTCATGCTCACCTGGACCACCGCCGCCCCCGCGGTCTCCGCCGCGTTTCTCAGCTCCGTCGTCGAGGTCGTTGAGGCGTTCACGATCGTGCTGGCGGTCGCAACCGTGCGCGGCTGGCGGCCGGCCACGCTCGGCGCCGCCGCGGGCCTCGTCTTGCTGGCGCTGATCGTCGTGACCTTCGGCCCGCTGCTCGGCTTCGTGCCGCTGGCCGCGCTGCAGTTCGCGGTCGGCCTCTTGCTGCTGCTGTTCGGCATGCGCTGGCTGCGCAAGGCGATCCTGCGCGGCGCCGGCGTCATCGCGCTGCATGACGAGACGCTCGCCTTTGCGCACGAGACCGCCGAGTTGCGCGAGCAGGCGCAGCGGCGCGCGGCGCGGCTCGATTGGCTTGCCGGGCTCGCGAGCTTCAAGGCGGTGGTGCTGGAAGGGCTCGAGGTGGTGTTCATCGTCATCGCGGTCGGCGCCGGGCGCGGGCTCGTCGTCCCGGCGAGCCTCGGTGCGCTGGCGGCCGCGGCGCTCGTGCTCGCGGCCGGCCTGCTCATTCATCGGCCGCTCGCGCGCGTCCCTGAGAACACCCTCAAATTCGCGGTCGGCGTGATGCTCTCGGCATTTGGCGTCTTCTGGGTCGGCGAAGGCCTCGGCGTCCCGTGGCCCGGCGAGGACCTGGCGATCCCGGCCATCGCGCTCATGTTTCTCGCGAGCGCGCTCATAGCCGTGCGCGCCGCGCGCCGGCCGGTCGTGGAGCTGGCCCGATGAGCGCCATCGTCAACGTGCTGCGCGAGCTCATCGGCCTGGTCGTCGACGACGGACGTCTCGCCCTGTGGATCGTGGCGATCGTCGCGCTTGCCGCCTTCGTGTCGCACGTCCCCGGCGCTGCCGTGGCGGCAGGCGCCATTCTCGTGTTCGGCTGCCTCACGGCGCTGATCGCGAGCGTCATGACGGCGGCGCGCCGCTGATCGGCGCCGGCGGCGCGCGCCGCGCGACCAGCAGTGCGGCCCAATAGAGCAGCGGCGCAGCAACGAAAATGCTCGAGGTCTCGATGTAGCGGGTGCTCGGCGCGATCACCAGCATGGTCAGCAATCCAGCGCCCGCGAGCCACAGGATCGCCAGCAAGGCCATCACCGGGACATCGAGGCGCGCGACCGGCGTCACGCCGGGCGCGCCCTGCCGAAACAGGCGCCATGGCCACATCACCGCGATGGCCAGGATCGCCAGCGCGGCCGGCAGATTGGTGGTGATCGAGCGGCCGACCATGCGCGTCGCCGCGCCGACGACCCAGGCGGCGTAGCGGCCGGGCGCGGCGCGCACCACCGCGAACGAGAACCGCATCAGGCGGCGATTGAAGTCGATCCAGCTCTCGTCCGGGCCGCGCGTCGGCATGATCACGACGTACAGCATGTCGTCATAGGTGCGCGCGAGCACGTCGTAATAGGCGAGCGCGACCGAGTAGAACGAGCGCACCTCGCCGGCGTTGCGCGGAATGCCGATGAAACGCCCGCGCTCCTCGCCGGCGCGCCGCGCCGCCAGCACTTGCGCCGCAAACGGCCGCATGTCCGCCGGCAGCCGCGCCACCACGTCGTCATCGAGCATGAGCGTCGCCATGCCGGACATCGCAAAGCCGCCGAACGCAACGATGTTGGGATCGCCGACCGTCGCGGCACGCAGCGACGCGATGGCGGCGAACGGCGCGGCCGACGCGATGCAGATGATGGCGATCCGCGAGAGCCGCAGCGCATCGCCGCGCAGGACGGCAAGGCACGCGTAGAGTGCCGGCAGCGCCGGCACAAGCAGCAGAAAGCTCGGCCGCAGCACATAGGCGCAACCTGTGCCGACGCAGACCGTCAACCAGGCCCAGCGGCTTGCCGGGGCGTCGACGAGCCGCACGGTCGCGGCCACGGCGGCGAGCGCACAGGTGATGGACAGGAGCTCGGGATGCACCCACTTCGCGTCGATCAGGAACGCATTGGCGAACAGCAGCGCCGCGCCGATGCTCAGAACGGCCGCCGCCGAGAGGCCGTAGCGGCGCAGCTGCACGACCAGCAGCCAGACGGCCGCCACATAGGTCGCGATGTTGAACGCCGGCACCGCGACGTAGCTGTGCCGGCCGAGGTCGAGCGCCGCGACGAGCCAGCCGTAGAGCGGCGCGCGCGGCTGCGCCAGCATGGCGGGGAAGCCGGCGATGTCGAGATAGCCCGGCGTATCGGGCATGAGCCGCGGCACGAAGCGGCCGGCGATCGCGAGGATGGCGACGCTGAGCGCCGTGAGCGCCGCAAGCATCCTGATCTCCGGGCGCGACACGACGATCCCCGCGCGCGGCGCCGCCGCGCCGTCAGGCGGCCGCCTGCCGCTTGGGACCGAACCGGCCGTAGAAGCTCTCGCCCTTCGCCGCCATCTCGTTCAGCAGCTTGCCGGGCGCAAACCGCGGCCCGTATTTCTTCGCCAGCGTCTCGCACAGCGTCACGAACCTCTTCGTCCCCATCATGTCGATGTAGGAGAGCGTGCCGCCCGAGAACGGCGCGAAGCCGAAGCCGAGGATCGAGCCGACATCCGCCTCGCGCACGTCGGTCAGCACCTTCTCCTCGAGGCAGCGCGCCGTCTCCAGCGCCTGGATGCCGAGCAGGCGATGCTTGAGCTCGGTGACGTCGATCGTATCCGGGTCGAGCTTGCGCACCTGCAGGTCGGCGAGCCCGGGCCACAGCTTCTTCGGTCCCTTTTCGGGATAGTCGTAGAATCCCTTGCGGTTCTTGCGGCCGTAGCGCTCGCGCTTCTCCACCATCTCGGCGAGCAGCACCTTCTCGCGCGGGTCGATCGCCGACGCGCCGAGATCGGCTTCGGTCGCCTTCAGGATCTTCCAGGCGAGGTCGACCGCGACCTCGTCGTTGAGCGCGAGCGGCCCGACCGGCATGCCGGCCATCCGCCCGACGTTCTCGATCATCGCGGCCGGAATGCCCTCGGTGAGCATCAGATGTCCTTCGCGCAGGTAGGTGCCGACCACGCGCGACGTGTAGAAGCCGCGCGAGTCGTTGACGACGATCGGCGTCTTGCGGATCGCGCGCACATAGTCGAGCGCGGTGGCGAGCGCGGCGTCGCCGGTCTGCTTGCCGAGGATGATCTCGACCAGCATCATCTTCTCGACCGGCGAGAAGAAATGGATGCCGATGAAGCGGCTCGGATCCTTGAACTCGGCGGCGAGCGACGTGATCGGCAGGGTCGAGGTGTTGGAGCCGAAGATCACGCCGGCGCCCATCGCGGCTTGCGCCTTCTTGATCGTCTCCGTCTTGACGTTGCGGTCCTCGAACACGGCTTCGATCACGAGGTCGCAGTCCTTGAGCGCCGCGTAGTCGGCGCCGGCCGCAATGCGCTTGAGCAGCGTGTCGCGGTCGGCCGCGCTGGCGCGGCCCTTGTTGACCTGGTCGGTGATCAGCGTCTGCGACAGCGCCTTGCCCTTGTCGGCGGTCGCCTGGTCTTTGTCGATCAGCGCCACCTCGAACCCGGCCGCTGCCGTCACGTAGCCGATGCTCGCGCCCATGAATCCGGCGCCGATGATGCCGACCCGCTTGAGCCTGGTCGGCGGCACCGCCGCCGGCCGGCGCAGGCCCTTGTTGATGTCCTGCATGGAGACGAACAGCGTGCGCATCATCGCCGCGGCTTCGGGCGAGCGCAGGATCTTGGCGAAGTAGCGCGACTCGACCCGCAGCGCGACGTCGATCGGCAGCTGCAGCCCCTCGTAGACGACCTGCAGAATCGCGCGCGCGGCCGGATAGTTGTCATAGGTCTCGCGTCGATAGATCGCGTTCGCGGCCGGGAAGGTCATCATCCCGGCCTTCGAGTAGACCGGCCCGCCCGGCAGCCGGAAGCCGTCCATGTCCCATGGCGCCTTGGCCTTGGGGTTCGCCTTGACCCAGTCCTTGGCGCTCTTGATCAGGTCGGCGGCGGGCACCACCGCGTCGATCAGCTTCAGCGCCTTGGCGCGCTCGACGCGGATCTGGTCGCCCTTGAGCAGGAACTGCAGCGCGTCGGCGGGCGCGAGCATGCGCGATATGCGCGTGGTGCCGCCGGCGCCGGGAAACAACCCGACTTTGACCTCGGGCAGGCCGAGCCGTGTCCGCGGATTCTGCGCCGCGACGCGATGATGGCAGGCGAGCAAGAGCTCGAAGCCGCCGCCGACCGCGGTGCCGTTGATGGCCGCCGCCCACGGCTTGCCGCAGGTTTCGAGGCGTCGATAGAGCAGCGACAGCTTGCGGCTTTCCTCGAACAGCGCCGTCACGGCCGCCTCCGGGCCTTTGCTCTTCGCCAGATCGGCAAAGACGCGGCCGAGGCTTTCCAAGAGCGTGAGATCGGCGCCGGCGGAGAACGCCTCCTTGCCCGACGTGATCACCGCGCCCTTGATGGCGGCGTCGCCCGCCACCTGCTCGACGATCGCCAAGAGCTCCTCCATCACCTTGGGATCGATCACGTTCATCGAGCGCCCGGGCGAATCCCAGGTGACGAGCGCGATGCCGTCGCCGTCGATGTCGAGCTTGAAGTGCTGGAAAGCCATGGATCGCTCCGGTTCTTTCTTCCCCCTCTCCCCGGAGGGGAGAGGGCCGGGGTGAGGGACTCTATGATTCTCGATCGTCCGAGATCCCCTCACCCGGCTCGTGGAGTTCACCCTTGGGCTTGCCGAAGGCAAGACCCGAGGGCTCGCCACCCTCTCCCCGCCGGGGAGAGGGTAAAAGTCACCGCTTCGCTTCCGGATAAGGCGTCCCGTCCTTGTGCACGTAGCGATGGGTCTTGCCGTCGCGTTCCGCCCGCATGTCGATGTCCGGATAGGTCGCGACCTCGCGCGGCGAGCGGGTGCCGATCTCGAGAAACATCGCATCGCGGCTCGTCCGGTTGATCAGGCGATGCCCGTTGGGCACGCCCGCTTTCCAGCCGGCCGCATCGCCGGGCTTGAGGATCGTCTCGCCGCCGTCCTCGGCCAGCACGACCTCGCCTTCGAGCATGTAGACGAACTCGTCCTCGTTCTGATGCCAATGGCGCTGCGATGATGCCGCGCCCGGCTTGAGCCGGCACAGGTTGACGCCGTACTGGTCGAGCCCCGCCGCGTTGCCGAGCCGCTTGCGCTCGCGCCCGACGATGTCGCGGCGGAATTCCTCCGGATAGGCCGAGTAGGTGTCGACCGGGACCTTGTCGATGTCGATCTTGGGCATGGCGGTCACACCCGCTCGATGATGGTCGCGGTGCCCATGCCGACGCCGATGCACAGGGTGACCAGCGCGGTCGAGAGCTTGCGCCGCTCCAGCTCGTCGAGCGCGGTGCCGAGCAGCATGGCGCCGGTCGCGCCGAGCGGATGGCCCATCGCGATCGCGCCGCCGTTGACGTTGACCTTGGCGGCGTCGAGATCGAACGCCTGCAGATAGCGCAGCACTACCGACGCGAACGCCTCGTTGACCTCGAACAGATCGATGTCGTCGAGCGTCATGCCGGCTCGCTTGAGCACCTTCTGGGTCACGTCGACCGGGCCGGTGAGCATGATGGCGGGCTCCGAGCCGATATTGGCGAACGCCTTGATCCTCGCCCGCGGCTTCAGGCCGGCGGCCTTGCCGGCGTCCTTGCTGCCGATCAGCACGGCGGCGGCGCCGTCGACGATGCCGGACGAGTTTCCGGCGTGGTGCACGTGATTGACCGCCTCGACCTCGGGATGCGCCTGCACGGCGACGGCGTCGAAGCCGCCGGCCTGGCCCATCAGCACGAACGACGGCTGCAGCGCGGCAAGCGACTGCATCGTCGTATCCGGCCGCATGTGCTCGTCCCTGGCGAGCAGCGGAATGCCGTTGACGTCGCGCACGGTCAGCACCGAGTTGTTGAAGCGGCCTTCGCCCCAGGCCGCGGCGGCGCGTTTCTGGCTCTCGACCGCGTAGGCGTCGACGTCGGCGCGCGAGAAGCCGTACTTGGTGGCGATCAGATCGGCCGAGATGCCCTGCGGCAGGAAGTACGACTTGAGCGCGATCGTGGGATCGACCGGCCAGGCGCCGCCCGACGCGCCGATGCCGACCCGGCTCATCGACTCCACCCCGCCGCCGACCGTCATCTCGTGCTGGCCGGACATCACCTCGGCGGCCGCGAAGTTCACCGCGTCGAGCCCCGAGGCGCAGAAGCGGTTGATCTGCACGCCCGGCACGCCGTTGCCGTAGTCGGCGCAGATCGCGGCCACGCGCGCGATGTCGCCGCCCGCCTCGCCGACCGGATCGACGCAGCCGAGCACGACGTCGTCCACCTGGCGCGGATCGAGCTTGTTGCGCTCCTTGAGCGCGACGAGCGCCTGGGTCGCGAGGTTGAGCGCCGTCACCTCGTGCAGCGCGCCGTCCGCCTTGCCGCGCCCGCGCGGCGTGCGCACGTGGTCGTAGATGAAGGCCTCCGACATGGCTCGCTCCTGCTGACCGGCGCGCGCCCCGGTCGGGCGGGGGCGCGCCGCCGGAGCCTTGGCGCGCTTGCCGCGTCCTGCGCCCCGCCCGGACGCCTTGTCTCGACGAATCGCACGCTTGGCCACGGTTCACAATCCTCTCGCGATCAAGAGCTTCATGATCTCGTTGGTTCCCGCATAGATGCGCATCACGCGCGCATCGCGGTAGAGCCGCGAGATCGGATATTCGTCCATATAGCCGTAACCGCCGAACAATTGCAGGCAGCGGTCGACGATTTTTCCGAGCAGATCGGTCGTCCAGTACTTCGCCATCGAGGCGGTCTGGGTGTCGAGCTTGCCGTCGAGATGCTGCGCGACGCAGTGGTCGAGAAACACTCTTGCCACCGTCGCGTCGGTCTTGCACTCGGCGAGCACGAACTGGCTGTTCTGGAAATCGATGATCGGCTTGCCGAACGCCTGCCGCTCCTTGACGTAGGCGAGGGTGAGGTCGAGCGCCCGCTCCATCATCGCCATCGCGTGGATCGCGACGATCAGCCGCTCCTGCGGCAGCTCGCTCATGAGCTGGGCAAAGCCCTGACCCTCCGCGGGGCCGAGCAGGCTCTCGGCCGGCAGCGCCACGTCCTCGAAGAACAGCTCGGAGGTGTCGGCCGCGTCGAGCCCGAGCTTCTCGAGCTTGCGGCCGCGCCGGAAGCCGGCCGCGTCGGCGGTCTCGACCACCATCAGCGAGACGCCCTTCGCCTTCTCGCTCGGGTCGGTCTTGGCGACCACGATGATCAGGTCGGCATGCTGACCGTTGGTGATGAAGGTCTTTGTGCCGTTGAGCACGTAGCCGTTGCCCCGCTTCTTCGCCGTCGTGCGCACGCCCTGCAGGTCGGAGCCGGTGCCGGGCTCGGTCATGGCGATCGCGCCGACCAGCGCGCCGGTCGCGAGGTTGGGCAGCCAGCGCCGCTTCTGCTCCTCGGTGCCGTAGTGGAGAATGTAGGGCGCGACGATGCCGGAATGGAGCGGGCCGCCGAAGGAATCGAAGCCGGCGAGGCTGACCTCGCGGATGATCACCGCCTCGTGCGCGAACGTGCCGCCGGCGCCGCCGAAGTCCTCGGGCATCGAGGCGCACAGGAGGCCGGCCGCCCCCGCCTTGGTCCACACCTCGCGTTCATACATGCCCTGCCGGTGCCAGCGGTCGACCTGCGGCGTGAACTCGGCCCGCAAAAAGCGCCGCGCCTGCTCCTCCAGCAGCACGACATCCTCGGTCATCCAGGACGGACGCGGAAGGTTGAGGGGGCTCATGGCGACGGCGGGTCCGAACAAGAATCGTCACCTTACCGACATGATCGGCGAAAGTCAGGCCGCCCGCCCTGAACCAGCGGCGAATTTACCCCGACTAAATCGTGTGCCCCCCTTCGCGGAGCTCTGCTGCATGACTTGCGACCCGTTCGACCGTATGCGCCGCTTGATCGCCTGCGCCATCGCTCTGGCCGCGCTGGCGGCCGCGCTGCCGGCCGCGGCGCAGGACGCCGATGGCGACTGCACGCGCTTCGCGTTCGACACCAAGGCGCCGGCGGGGATCTCGCGTGTCGCGGCCGGTACGCCCAGGGCCTACTTCGTCCATGGCCGCTCGGACGCCGCCGCCTGCCCGTCCGACGCGGCGGCCTGTCGCAGCCGAAGCTACCTTGTTTCGGGCGATATCGTGCTCACGGGCGCGATCCGTGGCGCCTTCACGTGCATCACCTATCAGAACCTCAAGAGCGGATTCATCATGAGCGGCTGGACCGCATCGGCGAGCCTCGCCGCCGTCGCGGGCGCGCCGGCACCGCGGCCGTCCGATTGGACCGGCACATGGCGGCATCCGGGCGGCAAGCTCACCATCAAACCGGCCAAGAACGGCACGCTCGCCATTGCGGGCGCGCATTCCTATCCGGTTGCCGGCGGCGTGCGCAACACCGAATTCGATGCGAGCGCGGCGCCGGGCGGCGGCATCCTCGCCTTCGCGGACGACGGCACGACGCCGTTCGACAGGGCGGCGGAAGGCTCCTGCCTGATGCGCATGCGGCGGGTCGAGACGCTGCTCGTGGTCGAGGACAACGGCCAGTGCGGCGACGGCATGGTCTCGTTCACCGGCGCCTATCAGCGCGGCCGGTGAGCGCGGTCATAGGTTCACGTCCGGCCGAGCTTCTTCTGCACCCGCTCGTCGAAGCGCGCCACGTTGACCACCACGCGCTCGTGCGTGCCGTCGCCGACCGTCTCCTTCTCGTCGCGCGCCTCGACCGCAAAGTGCAGGCGGCGCCCCTCGACGCCGACGAGCCGCGCGGTCGCGACGACGCGCATGCCGACCGGGGTCGCGGCGTGATGCGTCACGTCGAGCCGGATGCCGAGGCTCTGGTGGCCGTCCGGCAGCAGCGCCTCGACGGCGTCGAGCGCCGCCGCTTCCATCAGGTTGATCATCACCGGCGTCGCCAGCACGTGCACGCGCCCGCTGCCGACCCGCGGCGCCGTATGCGCCTCGGCGACGACGAACTCGGCGC